>Ga0070716_100000031_pt1 | contig 59171 bp, 56 predicted proteins | sample LARL112metaG_FD_71395 | JGI IMG/M metagenome (GOLD analysis project Ga0070716, IMG submission 71395) | Corn, switchgrass and miscanthus rhizosphere microbial communities from Kellogg Biological Station, Michigan, USA - LAR L11-2 metaG | ecosystem: Host-associated > Plants > Roots > Rhizosphere... | reverse complement strand
TCTTTGAGTAATCCGTCGATGAAGAGATAGTATGGTTTTTAAAACTATCTTTGATCGATTATGGATATAATAATTTCCTTTGCTCTTGATGTACTTATCTTGCCCTCTCGGATCATTTTGTCTGCTACTAAATCGATTTGATTCCCTAGAGCCCCCGCGGAGATAGCTATATTTCTTGCGTGGAGCCGCATGTGGCCTTTCTGAATCCCAACAGTTGCTAAGGCAAGGATAGCTGAGAGGTTCTGTGCCAAGCCAACAGCTGAAAAAACCATTGCAAGGTTTGCACTAGATTCGACTCGCAAGAGTTTCAACGCTAACATAACCATAGGATGGACATTTGTAACACCTCCAACTATCCCAACAGCTATGGGTAGCTCTAATTCACCTAGCAAATCGCCACTACTGGTTTTACTCCATCTTGTCATCGAACGATATGTTCCATCCCTTGAGGCATAGGCATGAGCAGCTGCCTCTATAGCTCTAAAGTCTTGTCCAGTCGCAATTGCAAGCGCATCTATTCCGTTCATTATGCCTTTATTATGAGTAACTGCACGATAAACATCCGAATATGCAAAGCTATACGAATAAAGAATTCGATCAACGATGTTTTCCCCCCCAAGGTCCTCCTTATGAAATACGGCATTAGACCGTACAAGTCGTCTCGTAGCGTAATTGGACAGGACCCTCACTACTGCTTTACCATCTGTTATCTGTTCCAACGCTGGAGAAATTGCTTCACACATAGAGTTTATCGCGTTTGCACCCATTGCGTCACTCGTATTTACAATAATCTCTACAATAAGCATCTTACCTGCACCGCTATTGATCAAATCGTCTAACCATTTCACCTTAATGTCAGTGGCTATCACTGACCTGCTGGTGCTATTTGCTAAAGATAACAGCCTTTCTTTATTTGATAATACCTTTAACCCTGAGTCTGGAAAAATAACAGATACAAGTTGTACCTGACCTATCATTATTGCCTCATCTGCATTCGCCTTAAATCCACCTGAATTTCTCGCAATTTTGGCAGCCTTGCTACATGCAGCTATGACCGAGGGTTCTTCAGTAGCCATCGGTATAATGTATTCTTTACCATTAATCAGAAAGTCCGTTGCAATACCAAGAGGCATCGATATTATTCCAACGGCATTTTCTATCATCCCATTTATCATGTCGAAACTAATGCTAGAACTAGGATTGGTTAGCAATTCTATTTGAGATTCTGAAAGATTAGCCTCGTTTCTAAGGAAGAGCAAGCGTTCATCTTTATCCATTTGATAAAATTTCTTTTTCTGTACCAACTGAATTGTAACTGCAAATAATTAGGTACTTTCTGCCATAATAAGAATGTGAACAATTCGAGGATTACCTATCACTTGTTTACTGAGTAGAATTGAGTTTCAACCAAGACTCGCGCACTAGGCAACCAAATAAAGCCTCTTGCTTGTTGATATTGGATAAAGAAATAACTTCTTTATACATAGATCCATTTCTTTCAACGGTCGCTATAATAACATGCATCAGAGTAACAAAAGCGTTTTATTTGATACCAAGTACCTAGGTCTAGCAAGGTATCATATGCGAATAGTAATGAAGTTTGGCGGCTCCGCGATCGACTCTGTCGACAAAATTAAAAATGTCGCTGAATTAATAAAAAAATACAAGTCTCACCTTGATCAGCAAGATGGTTCCACCCGTCCAAACGAAATAGTAATTGTTGTTTCTGCCTTAAGAGGTATGACCGACAATATCCTGAAGATCTGTGAGAAGGTAAAAAAAGGGCTTCGGCAGCCGATTTACGAATTCGTTCAACATACGCGAGACGCCCACTTGCAGATAATCGAAAATGGTATAGGGAGCGATAGTCTGAAGATCGAGGCACGTGCGAAGATACTTCCCATACTTGATGAGTTAAGAGATGTTCTAGAGGGGCTGGTCTTATTAAGCGAAGTTACACCGAAATCTATCGATTACCTTCTATCTTTTGGTGAGAGACTATCTACTCCGCTTGTCTGTTTTTCCCTGCTAGACTACGGGTTAAAATCCAAATCCTTAACTGCTAAGGACATAGGACTTCTAACGAACTCTGAATTTGGAGAAGCCAGTCCGCTAATGGATACGACCAAACTCCGAGTGTCACGCAGTCTAGAACTTTTGCTGAAGGAGGATGTGATTCCTGTGGTGACTGGTTTCATTGGAGCAGATCAGAATGGTAACTTTACTACCATTGGACGAGGGGGATCTGATTACTCTGCTACGATAATTGGGTCCAGTATTCAAGCAGATGAAGTTTGGCTCTGGAGCGATGTAGACGGTCTAATGACTGCGGATCCAAAGATAGTCACAAATGCCAAAGTACTAAACGAAGTCTCATTTACGGAAGCCATGGAAATGGCCTTGTTCGGTGCAAAGTATATACATCCCAGAGCCCTAGAGCCAGTAATCGAGGCAAAGATACCGGTTAGAATTCGAAATACCTTCAATACTCAGAACATTGGGACTCTCATCACTTCGAATCCAAGCAACGAATTCCAGAAAATTGTAAAATCGATAAATATGATCAGAAATACTGCATTAATTGACGTTAGTGGGAGCGGGATGGTGGGGGCTCCTGGGACAGCAGCAAGAATATTTGATACACTAGCTAAAAATAGGGTAAATATTATGATGATATCTCAAAGCCCCTCAGAATCGAGTATCTCGATGGTAGTAAGAAAAAATGCTTTGGATAAAGCGACAAATATATTGGAACTTAATCTATTGGGCAAGGTCATTAAGAAAGTCAGTGTAAATGATGACGTTGCTGTCATAGCGGTGGTAGGATCAGGAATGCGTGGAATAAAGGGAGTTGCTGCGAAGGTATTTAGTGCTATTGCAAAGCGAGAGGTAAATGTTATCATGATTACTCAAGGATATTCAGAGCTCAACCTAGCCTTAGTTGTAAATAACAAGGACTGTGAGGAGGCTGTCAAAGCTTTGCACACGGAATTTGAACTATCAAAATAGATTTGGTACTTTGAATAGCCTTACTCACTGCACCTAGAATATGTAGAAACATGATTAGTCTGTCTGTCAATCAAGAAAAAGATAAATGCGCTTTAATGAATGAAAATGAGTAAATGAATACTGGTAAATTATTTGTCGTTGGATTAGGTCCAGGCCACCATGACCAAATGACTTTTCGTGCGAAGGAAGTGATAGATCAAAGCGATATTGTCATCGGTTACGATACCTACATTACACTCATAGAGAAGTTAATTGAAGGAAAGGAAATTTATAGATACCCTATGACCCAAGAGGTAGAAAGGGCAAACCAGGCAATAGACTTTGCCGAAAAAGGGAAGACCGTTTCACTCGTGTCGTCGGGCGACCCTGGTATTTACGGAATGATTGGATTGATTTACGAAATCTTGGCTGAAAAGGGCTGGAAGAACGGGGAAGGGCTATACCTAGAATGCGTACCTGGTGTTTCTTCTCTTAATTCATGCGCAGCCTTGGTGGGTTCACCGCTAATGACTGATTTCGCAGTTGTGAGTATGAGTGACTTACTCGTTCCCTGGGAAATTATTGTAAAGAGGGTCGAAGCCGCAGCGCTGGGAGACTATGTTACAGTTATCTACAATCCTGCCAGTAAAAAGAGAGTACATCAATTGATAGATACAAGGGATATATTTCTAAAGTACCGCAAGCCTGATACTCCAGTTGCTATTATTAAAGGAGCATATCGCGACAGTCAGGCTATAGTCGTAACTACTTTGAACAATATGCTTGAGCACCAGGATATGCTCGGCATGATTACTACGGTAATAGTTGGAAATTCGTCAAGTTTTCTCTACGACAATATTATGATTAACCCAAGAGGATATAAATCAAAGTATGAAATAGTAAAGGAGGTTTCATCGAGCCGTTAGACTCAAAGCCGTATAATTAACGGAATTTATCTTTGTATTTACGTTAGATTTTAGAATTTGGGTTTTGCAAGTGAGGGCTAAACTAAAGTCATTTGATGTATTATTGGATTTTACAAGTAGATGGGGGACAGAAGGAGCGTCAGACTTTACGGTTAAAATTGAAAAATTGTGGGGATTTTGAGGATAGCAGTCAACCCCCCTATCTGCTCAAATCGGAGCGCCAGCTCTCCTTTCAGCCTCAGTATCTACGGATCGGCGTTTAGCCCTTGATGCAAATAAAAGGCCAGTCAGTACTGCAAAAACCCCAGTTGTCAAACCAAACATAAACATTTCATCAGCCATTTCGTTAGTATATGACTCGCTTAAAGATAAAGTTGCCGTTAGCCCGGGGGTCATACGGCCTAGTTACAAATTGACATGGTACGAATCGTTAGAGATTTGTAGCTCATCATTTTTTGCACGTACACTAAAGACTTAAATTTTCTTACTATTATCAAGAGCTTAAAATTGAACGTTATTTTGGTGCTTACTATCATACTTGCACTATCTCTGTCACTTTGGCAATCTGATTTATTTCTTTCAAATTATGAAGATACAGTAGCTTTTGGAAAATATCAAGCGGAGAATACAAAACCTGCAGTTTCAGGTGTTGGTTACCCGATTTCGATACTTAGAGATTTTCAATCAACCAACAACCCGACATTCCTTTCTTCTGCGCAATTTCAAAATTCTGGGGCACTCCAGTCTACCAATAAAGACAACAGTTCCGCAGCTAAAAGTCAAACCGTTACGAAGCCTCACTTGGTTGGTTCCAATACCCTAGAATATACGTCCAGATTTATATGTGGGACTATAACCGGGGAGGACGGTCCTTTGAGACCGGGCCGTTATAACTCGGATATAAATATATTCAATAGGCAAAACTTCCCAATTTCATTCTTCTGGAAAGCATCGCTTAACAACGACACTCATGATCACAATTATAATATTCAAAGCCTTGGACCAGCTAGGTCGACGAGCATTGATTGTAAACAAATTCTAACTTCAATTCCCGAGGTAGGAAATGCCTCTTCAGACAAGTATCTTGAGGGGGTATTAACAGTAAACGTGGATTTAGACCCTTCAATACTTTCAGCAATCTCATCCAGCAAGAGCGGAGTCGCGGGGGTATTATCAGGCTCTGAGGCGACTAGCGTTCTCAGTGTAGATGCAATATATACAGTTAATGCACTAAAGGTCTCCAACAGGGAGATCGTACTACAATTGATCGAATATTCGATTAACAGTCGAAGCAGTAAAGTTCCTTCAACTATGGTATCAAAAGTCCTAAGCATAGCTATGCCTATAAAAACTAACCAGACGGTAGACCCAGACAGGCAAGTAAGAACTGTTCTAATGAGAGAGTTTTCACTGACTCCTGTAGAGGCAGCCAATCTAGATATCACAATTAGAGGACTCAGTCTAGGTGTTGGAGCGTTAGATGACAATCATGCACTTTCTCTTGAGCGAATTAATCCTTATCAGCCGCCTTCTTAACCCGATTTTAAGTTCTCTTATCGGGTAAAACAGTTATCAAATTTTGCTCTTATATATAACTGAAATCATTAGCCAGATATCACTTCAGTATCGAAAAATTCCGTTAAATCGACTTTCAATTCCTAATCTAATGGAAACCTTTCCTGCAGCACTTCTAGTCCTAAGAGGCTACAAGATTAACGCAACTTAGACCTCTTTCGAATACACTTCGTACAACAATTCTAACAAGTGCCCGAGATCCAACTATTTTTGCTTGGTATTGTAATGCCCATTGATCCAGATATAATAAATGATACGATAATGTTATTTGTGGACACGGCCCTGCATAGCCATTAACAATTTCCCTTAGCTCCCATCCGAAAGCTTCTGACCAAATGTCCCATTATGAGCGCATTAAAAGACATGTTTTTTAGGCAAATTATGAATTAAATCTTATGAAGACATGCAAAGTCTGTAAAAGGACAAGATTCTTCTCACTAAATTTCCTTTTCTCCAATGATATGTGTAATGATTGTTATTTTTTAATTAGGGATTTCAAAGAAGAGAAAACTTGATGTGAATATCAAAAAATAAACGGTTGAAACTATAGCGCTTCTGGGCAGAACAAAAGGCTTAACTTGATGTAAGTCTTCAGGGATTCTTACGTATTTAACCGCATAATAAATCAGAACACTTTAAGTCTAACGATAATTATAGAAGGATTCTGTACTGATTTAACAGTATTGAAAGTAAACGTTAGATTATGCTAGATGATCGGTTGTCAATTCTGCTTATTTCCGCATCGTATACAGAATTTTGCGTGTATTCCGATCGGATTGCCACATTCTGTACAATATTTTCGTTCTGCAAACCCGGTGTGTCTTTCTAATCTTTGATCATCTAAATTGTCTTTAGAATCTATGCCGACGGTAGGGCTTGACTGCCCTGCATCAGGCATCTCTGGCGCTTTTTGTAAACTATACATATCTGTCACCGCTCCACTGGGCTTAAACGAATCATCAACATTCGGATTAATCCTCGTGATTCCTTCATCATCGTCATTTTTCAGATCTTCTATATATAATAATAACCTTGGACTCTTCGAATCACCAGGACCAGGCACTTGCTCACCCAGCCACATGGCGAATTTCTTAAGAGTCATCTCTGGGGTCGAAAATGTTAGCGAATGGGTAGACATGTACTCATCAGTAGCTGACCTCCCGTTAAAGACTTTCATTAATTACATTAATACTGAGATATATTATTAATAGTTGTATTTCTACAGTCTAAGATGGAACTTCCTAACTTAATAGATTAAACTGACGTTTTATCAGAATTGTTGTCTTCTTCAAATTTTGAATTGATCGCATCTTTCTGATTACGAATTATTGTCATCTAACAACCATAATTTTTTCAACATCATGACAACATGATGATTTAATACAAATTAGAAATGAGGCTACACGTTATCTTGTTTACAAATAATATTTAGCCTAGGACGTTTAGATAGTCTTCATAATACTACGTTGCCAACTGTAAATACAATGACAAACAAAATTTTATTTCTAATGTACACTCTTGCAATTTAGGTATCTTATCATTTGGGTTGTAGCACATTGAAATACTCCCTATGCATTTAGATACCTAGCAATTTCGGACCGAATTAGTCTTTTGGAATATTATGTTTCTAGAATGGTCAACGTTTAAGAAACATTAAATGGCTAATTGTCGGCAAATATATTTGATAACGTTTTTTGGTAATGCGATTGGTTCGCACACTACTTATCTTTAATTCAACCTCAGGAGTTAATAACTTCTTATACGTTTTTTGTGCATTCTATCCATTTATCGATATGAACTGTATCAGCATGTTCGCTAAACTATAGCAAATAATATGAACGTAATTTCAGAACTTCCTATACGTCTTGTATCCTGGCTATATATCTAAAGACTATTAATATACCGATATCATATAATCTTATTATATCAGCCCAAATTTCGACTTTACCATCAAGAAATCTAAGCTAAGATAAGCTTAGCTTTCGAACGAAACCGATTGTTGGAATACTACTGTGAACTTCCACATTTATTACAGTATTTTGCTCTAATTGATAATCCCTGACCACACTTGCGGCATTTTCGTATCGACACTGGATTTCCATCATTTCTGCGACGTGGATTTTCCAATGTGATTGTAACCGGCTTAAAAGTGGGCTCTTGTATATTATGTGTATCATCGCTGCTAGAAGCTTGGGGGTTTAATCTGGATAAAGGCTTGCCGCTATGTGCAGCTTTTGAGCCGAATTGTGGAGTCAAGGATGGATTGGAAGTTTGGCCCTTATTCTCTTCAAAGACAGATTTCAATTCTAAAATAATCTGAGTTGAAAGAAAATTCATAGACGACAAAGACTTCATGTATTCGCCGAGTTTAAATAAAAATTCCTTATCATTAAGGTCACCCTTTTTATAGAGTTGAGCAGAATCAATGAGATTTTCATATTGCTCCTGAATATCTGCAATCAATTTTTTCAGTTTATCGGTCCGATGTAGGATGTCGTCTTGCCCCTGCTCCTCTGGTACCACTGCTTACTACATTAAATCTATCAGCCTAATAAAAGTTTGAACTGTACTGAAATGGCCTTTGCAGAAAAGAAATGAGTCCTAATAATTAAAAATTAATGTATCATTTGATAAGGGTCGTTGCGTCAGGAATTACCCAATTATGGGAGTAATCAGTCACGCCTTGCAGGTCAGCTTGATAACGACAGCATTCTAGATTCATTTGCATAATATTTTCTGGCGCCTACAAAGACCTTATAATAGCATGTGTTAACATCATCAGCCGATAGTTTACCATTTTTATTGGCCGCTTTGGTAGTGCAATTAAAGTAATTTTTGAGAGCTAGCGCCGGCACGGCAATTGAGACAGCTAACACGAAAATTGCAAAGACACCAAGGGCAACCAAAAACGTCGATCTCCGTATTTCTATGCTCATAGATATTCAGCCACGTATAATATATTTATGGACTTTGTGTTTTTTTTAGATTAGTATTCTATAAACAAGTATGCTAATAATTTTTATTGACTAATAGTACCTATTTTCGGAACCATGACAATGTCAGCTAAAATTGAAAAATAATCCTTACTCATTGAGACATCGATCGTCGCATTAAGTCTATTATCTTTCCTGCAAAAAAATAATTACGCATAGGCTATGTGCATTATGAGAAAGCCTTAATTATTTAAACTCCTGATTCCGATTTAGGTTTGCGTCTGCTTGTATCAAATGACTTTTATATGCATACACTCAACTTTTTAGTCACGTCTATTAGGGAGGGGTGGTCTAGATTGGTTAGGATACCTGCCTTACACGCAGGTGGTCATGGGTTCAAATCCCATTCCCTCCAATTAACGCAAGGACTGCAAAATTAGTTTCCATTACTAACAAAAGGTATATGAGTAAGTTTTAATTGATGGCAATTAAATCATATGGTGCAACAGCTACTTCCACTACAACAAAGTGCATTAGGTGTACGATAAAAGCGCAAACACTGAAAAATAAAAATCTGTTAACCATGGTGAGGACGAACCGTAACTATCATCTGTAGTTGCAATCAATCACGTAGAGCAACCTTCCTTCTGACTACGTCATTGTTGTCTATCACATTAACCTACTTGAGGGGGCCTATCTGGTCTTACATTAAATCTTGAGTTAATGTTATGGTTAAGGCTTGTGCACAGTCATAAGACCTGGTATCCTGTGCCCTATTGAAGAGGGATGCCAATGGCTTGTAGTGACTACAATTAATTTACTATATGAAACCCATACGCAAGACATTTCATGTGAAAACAGTGGAAGTAATCTGTGCCCATTAATTTATTCAAATCTAATTCAATAATACGATAAGACATTTCTTGACCTTATTCAAGCCGTAGAACTGGTAATGATGCTCAGCAGAAGTAAGTCACATTAATGCCTTTTTAGAAGTACCTCCATAGCTAAAAAAATTTAGGAAAAAAATTACAGGACTAACTTGCTTAAATCAAATATAATCAGAGGTCAGAATAAAAATTGAAGAAATACGACCCGATATGATGATTCCAGGAGCATTAAAAAGTATATCGCTAGTGATCTATTGTTTAACCTGTTTGTATTTCTTTGCGTTATTCTCCTGTGTTCCCTTACTTTTCTGCATAATACAACTAGGCAAGCAAATGCTGAGACTTCCTATATTCGTCTAGTTGATTATAAAGATAATGCTGATGTCAAGATAAAAAATAGTAATGAATTCTCTGCTAGTTATGCTGGAGATCAAACGCAATTCTGGAAGAATCTTGCCAACCCAGCCTTGGGTTATTCTGCTATTAATGATGTAGGTAATGGGATACATGTTGATTTGTCATCAACGTCCTCAGATCCTCAGCAGTATAACATGGACGGAGAGCACAATCATAAAGTAGGAGATAATAAAGTTAATGCTAACGGAAACAACAACAAGAATAGTGACACTCCATTTACTTTACCATTTCCGTAAATTTCGCGCAGAGATAGAAGTGCTTGTAATCGGAGACTATAAATTTTTTGACGTACGCTAATTGTCCATTAAGGTACCGAAACCTAATTCTCAGTGTATTAATGTCCATATATCGTAACTGCGTACTGCTATTCCAAAGATGAGCCATAAGTGAATGAAGTGCCAAATAACTTTAGCACCTATAGTCGATGTTTGATGGCTCTAAAATATATAATTGAGCGTGGCTCATCTGACGCAGGAATTTAATACAGTTAAACTTGATGGGTCATTAATTCGTAATTGTGCGACAACGGGCAATTTTGTCAAAAGCAGCGCCAACCTTATTTCTCCATTAACCTCCGTTAGACGAGTCACTGAATAACATAACAGCTTTACGAAATTATCGTATCATACGTCCAGGGGTAAAACGAAAGAGTGATAGTAAGTTAGTAGCGACAGAACTAGTTAGACTTATTATTTATTCTTCGATACGTTCGTAAGAAGCAGATTCCCACCATTAATCTTCATAGGCTTAGCCTCCCGGAAAACGAAAAAATATTACGCAAAGATCATGCTTTTTTGGCATTTGGAATGTGCGTATTTTGCACAGTCCAAAGACAAACTCTCACGTTCGTTTTTCTTACCAAGGTATATTTTCATTAGAGTGACTCGATTTCGTGATGCAGTTAATTTAGAAGATATTTCCCTTGCAAAATCGTATTCTGAAATCTAAGATACAATGAAATGAATACGCTAAAGTCTGTAATATCTCCACAATATAAAGAAATACTTTAATTAGGATAAAGTCTGCCTAGCTTCAATGACGTCATGGATGAATTGAATTTCTGAATTATTTTTGTCCTGATGATGTGTGCAGTTCTTGGTATCAACTAGCGATAAGGGAGAGATGCTACGATGGGATTAAGCGCAGCAGTTGCATCTTCTATCGGCAAAGTTGTAGAATATATAATTAAGGTGGTGGGGCCATTAATATCCTTTTGGACCGTATTACTAACGAAATCGTAAGTTGAAAGCACTCTGAATTTAGAAGCCAATAAATCTGTCCTGTATTTTGGTAATAGTGATGTTGGAACGAACATACCCCCAGCCACAAGATTGTTACTACTAGCCTTGTCTTTGCCAGACACATTTATGGTTCCAGTCATGTTCTTATATTTCTGATCTGTTACTGCGTACGTCCCTATAGGTAGTACCTTAGCGTCGGAGCTACCGGGATGTTTTATCGGAACGGTTTGCCATACTGTTTGTCCGGATTTTGCATCCTTTAATATCTCTATATGAATATGATTAGGATCGCCATGCATGTAAACTAAGGATGTTCCTGCTGGAACAGTTAGATTACTAGGGATGAAGTGAGCATTTTTCAGACTAATTGTCTTGTGCTCTGAAATTGAATGATGTGCTTCGTCAGGTATGTAGATAATAAATCCGCTTACTGAAGCGGGGAGGGAGATGCTGCCTGTTTCATAGACGGATCTAGCTGTTGGTACTGGGACGTTACCTGAATTGCTGGTTATTTTGATGCTAGCTGCACTAGAAACATCATATGTCTTAGTGCTCAATAATGGGTGTGTTGTTTCTAATATGTTCAAGGCATATGCATCTGGTGTAAATAAAATTATAGCTAGGGACATAAACAGGAATATCGTTATTGATGTAAACAAGATAGAAGACTGAATGCCTAACCAATTCGAGTTCATTATCATTGAAGATAACAAGCTAATTTTGGTAAAATTATTCTCAATCTTTAAAAACTTTGCTGAACTGAGTTATTTTTAGATTGACTGTTCATCAATAGAACAGTAAATGAATAGGTTATACTCTTCAGCATCCTGTTACCAATCATATTAATCCGGTTATAAAGTAACAGACGATTAGAACAGAACTATAAGCCCTCTTATATTGAGTTAGCAAGCAGGCAGGCAAGATGTACGGCATTCTAGACAGTAGGCTACAAATGAGTAACTAACCTTTAAAAGAAGCAACGGTGTTGAATCCATGATTTTAGCCTTGCTAATTATCCATGATGGATTATCGCATCTTAAGTACCGAAACTCGCTTTCTATGCGTAAGTAAATATATGGAAGTGTCCTATTATAACCAACGGTCTTTAAGTAAATGGCTTACGAAAATGTCATCCTAGTTTTGGTGGCAGTGGGACTAATCTTGTTTGGCTCCAAGAAATTGCCTGAATTATTCAAATCGTTGGGAAGAGCCAAAGTAGAGTATGAGAAGGCAAAAATAGAATCGAAGTATGAACTCGCCAAAACTGAACAGACTCTCAAACCGCAAGAAGAAAAAATGACAGGCAGAAGTATCTTGACAAGAGACAAACTCGAAGAAATGGCTTCAAAATTGGGTGTAGCTGAGCATGAAAGCATTAGTGATGATGAATTGAAAGAAAAAATACTAGAGCGTCTTAGGCAAGGATCTTGAATTTGGTCATTCTGTCGGAGACTACATTTAATTTTTTTAGAATAGCCTCTGTATAACTTTATAAAAAGATTTAATTGGACTTCCTTCGATTTCTCGTTTTGAAAAGGAACTCATATAAATCCGATATTAAAATGTGGGGGGATGAAGCATCAGATTCCCAGCTAGCAGTTCTTGATAATCAGCAGGAAGATTGAGTTTTCATTCCATTCAAGCTAGGACATAATGTGTTCAGGCCTCATCTAAAGAGATATCAACTTTGTTATTTGGTATTACTTCAAGGGGCATGACAAGAAAAAGCTAAAAAAAGCGAATTCTAATCTGGCACGAACCACTTAGCCCGTATCTTGTGCATGAAATACCTCGTTTACGTTTGCGAAGGAAATGTCTGGGGTGGGTCCGCCACCTATCACATAAATGTTATTTCCAATTGACGCAGCTGCCAGACCGTGGCGAGCCGTTGGCATGGGTAATTCTTCGACCCATTTATTATTCTGCGGATTATACATCTCATTATTATTGAACGTCTTCTCTGGAGCTTCTCCTCCAAAAACATAAATCTTTCCATTGACCACAGATGCAGCAATGCCACCACGCTTAGTGGGCATAGCAGCCAATTTACTCCACGAGTCAGTCTTAGGGTCATACACTTCGTTATTATCTAGGTTTGAAGATTTACCTGTAGGTCTACCACCTATAGCGTAAAATTTTCCCTCAACTACAGCTGAAGCAAGATGTTGCCTTGCAGTGGGCATTGGCGCCTTTTCAGTCCAAGTGTCGGTCCGAGGATCAAATGCCTCATTAGTATTCAAGGGCCTGCTGGATGTTCCACCTATTACATACAAGACTCCATCTATGAATTGAGCAGCTAGCGCTGCTCTTGCTGTTGGCATATCCTTATCTACAAGCCATTTGTCTTGTGAAGAATCGTAAACAAAGAGTCTGTTTGACGGCACTTTGTTATCCAAAAACCCCCCAACCAAATAGATTTTGTTATTATAAGTAGCCGCAGCAGCATGATTCAAGTTTACCGGCACCGGAGCGGCAGTTGACCACGAATTAGTTTTTGTATCGTATACTTCCACAGTATTCTTGTTTCTCTTGCCTGTTTCGCCATAACCAGCGATTATGTAGATCTTATCCCCAACTGCAGCGTATGCCGATTCCATCTTAGAGACTGGATTAGCCTTTGCAGTTTCCCATGACATTCTTTCTGGGAGTTTTGTTGCTGCCTGCTGCGCATATGTATTTCCTGCCAGCGAAAAAGGAGAACTAATGATAAAGCCAACTAGCAAGCAGATGAATATTATAGGACTTGCATACCTTGTTTGAGAGTGGAGAAATGATCTATATCCAACACAGCGATTAATAAATTCATTTCGTACTAGACCATTAAGTCTAATGTAAGGCAGTATCATAGGTAAGTCAAGCATGAACATATATCCTTTTTAAGCTTTTATAGTCCTCCAGGCTCTTCACAACAAATAGACCTATAGCTGAAAAATTCCTACACTTTAATGATGGCTATACCCAAACAAAGAAAGAAAGGCGTAGGACCACATCAAATTATGTTTATTACTCCTTACAGTTGTACTTTTCAGGCCTATTACTTAAAAACATCATAAAGGCTATCTCATTGTTAAAAGAAATCATGTTTTCAATTTATTTGAGACTGGATTCAGCATTACGACTCTAGGAAGCAAGATATTGAAAACAACGCGCTCCAAACTATTTTGATTTATCATAGACATATGAAACATTGATTAAAGTAGATAGTGACTATGTATGGTTATGGGTTGCTATTAAGCCAATTGAGAGGAATATCCTTGATATTCGAATCTACATTGAAAGGCACATGCTTGTGTCTGAACAACAGTTTATACAGCCTTTGATCAAAAGATATGAAAAGCACAATAATTCAACAGATGGTGGTACATGGTATCCACAAGCGTGTACATTCCTAAATGTTAAACGTCACAATCACCATTCATCAAAGAAAAAGGTTTCATAGAGAGTACAATACATAAAAGATAGAACTGGTGCTTTAATAGTATTTACATTATAAGGAAAGGAAATGATTGTAATCTAAAATACGTCATGAACTGTTTGAGACTATTTGTAGATTCGCACAACAGAGAGATTTTGAAAAGATTAAGTGAAGAGTCTCAATCACCGAACAATTGATGGTATCAGGTTCGGCTCCTAGGTGTTGAGTGGATCTATTATAATCTATTCAAAGACAATGGAGCCTAAATTATTCATGCGTATGGATTTTTGGGCTTATGTGTATTTTGGTTGAAGTGCATTTTGTCGCCAGGTCGGACCATCTAAATTGATCAATTCTGCGATTACAATGGCACAAACGACTATTGCGGATATCATAGAAACTAAACTGTCCTTTGTTTAGGATCAAATGATATATAATTAAATTTGTCCTAACAATCATGGTATTTTATAACTACGAAGATACTGTCGAGGAGTTATCTTTGACGTACAAAAAGAATAGAAAGTGCTAAAAATGATTTATGTCAGTGCTTTACACAATTAGCCGTGCATTTTATTGCTATGCGAAAATTCAGTGTTCGCATCCCTGAATCCTACCAGATATACACTATAGGACTGATGTAAACTTAGTCACTTCATAGGATTTGACTAGGTGTATGCAAACGACTCTACTTGTGGCTAACTCAACTAAGACTAATTTATAACAGTCCTAATAACCGAAACAAATTTCCTACACATTGAGAATCCCGTCGGTATTACTCACACAAGATACGTAAGTATATACACTTTAGGAAATTAGACTGTGGCATACAACATACACCCAAGGGCTCAGTATTTACAAATTCATATCTTCAGGTAAATAATTGTCAAAAAGGATCACTACCGTGCCGAGGGTTAAGGATCTTATTTAAGTAATGTACAAGTTTTATTGAATTGCTTTTCCCTACGGATCGGCGCCCATCTCATATAGGTAAATTTAGCAACTTAGACACAATTAAATAATTCAATACGTCATATCTGCGTAGGAGTAGTTATAATCTTCTATCAGAAATGTCAATTTACTCAGGATTTGAGCTATTAGGATTCTTCTTAATAACTCGAAAGAATCTCACACTATCCTGAACATTCTCATCCCAAACAAGCTCATCCATATCCTTCAAGTCCAAATACTCTTTTACGAACGTCGGAATCCCGTCGTTAACCTTCGATACCCTCACCATGCTTAAAAGTAGTCATAAATAGATAAAAACCTATGGTACATTGAATTGTGACAGATTGAGGTATTAAAGATCTCTTTTTTCATTGATAGAAGCATCGATTTAATAGGAGCACGAAAAAACGTTCATACGTGGGCCGTGTGAATATCGTATTGACAATAGCGGCAGTGTCGGTAGATATAAAGTAATCTAGGCCCTTTATATTCCGGTCTTTTATTACGAGAAGGCATATAGTATCGCCGTAGGCAGGTCTGACCGCTCTGTCAAAGTCAGCATGTTCGCAAAAATTCAATAAATCAACGCCGGCACACATTTCACATCTAATAATGCAAATCGGACGTCAACTTCAAACTAGATATGATATAATAACAAGGTGACGGAATTTCACTTTTGCTTTCGATTTCGATTCAATGGTCTAGTTCGGCTACAATAGTTGGGAGTTAATGTTCATTGATATATTTGAGGAAAGGAGATTATTAGATGCAAAAATCACACTAATAGATGAAGTAGATTACATTGTTAATGATTGGCATGATAATAAATACAAAGGAGTAATTTTGTGTGCCTATGTTTCTCATACTTCCTGTCATGTATCTATCAGTAATACTAATTGTGGATGGAAATAGTCGTACCAAGCTAGAGCTAAGGACATTGATTTAGCATAATCTGTACCCAACGTGGCGTGTAGTGAAATCTTTTCAAAGTATTATTAATCATAAATTGTGGATGCTACTTCAAAACTTTGTTGAGTGTTTCCAATAGATTTGTAGCTGGCTTAATCTTAGACGGAATACTGAAATTCTTTGTATGGAATTCTATGAACCAGCTTGTACATCAGTCCAGGGGAGTCGACCTAAGAATACGGCGTATTTTCGTTGTTCTGGATCTTACCATGACTGCAAACTATCAAGTTTGGATACGGACAATTTCAGAACAAGAATGAAGGTGCTGATATCCAAATATGATTTATAACAGCAGCGTAGACGCGTTACGACATCTAGTGTCACCAGGGTATATCTTAGACAAAAGTTCTAAGATTAACCAAGAGACGCGCCGTATACGGTGCAAAATCACTGACAAACCCAAAAGGATTTCTTTTACTAGAGATGGAATCGAATACTACCTTGTGGAGATAACATGTGATGACGGGTCTCAATACGGTATACAAGCTTTTGGAGATGAAGCCCTAGAATTATTCTCAGAAGTTCATAAATGCACGCTATGCGGAAGAAGTTGTGTAAATGACTCATCCGATACTAAACATTGGAACTATGGAAAAGAGGAACTCATTGATGGAGCCTGTTGCAGCTTTGACACAGGCCAGTGCGCACTACTCTATATGAAATTTAGATGCATTTATGGCGAAAGCATTTCAATTATCAATTAGAATCTGACAGGAATGATCCCAGCGGCCGGCGGGTAAAAGGATCCAGTGAATTATGATTTCACGTGGTATCCAGTGTAACGGATACATTACAGCCTAAGAGCTAAATCGCAACATTCTTTGTAGGGTAAGGTAATTTGAAAGTTAATGTCATCAACAGTAATTTGGACCATGCGTATTCGGTATCAGTTTTATAAATTGTAAATAAGATATGATAATCGGATTCGAGTGCAACAATTGTCCAAGCTTAACATATAGTAGGGACTTACCCAAATCTAATAAACTAGAATCTTGACATTTTAACGAAGAAAAAATGCGAGAGTACAATAGGAACATATCACTTGTTATCTTGTCATTGGCTTTGGCATTAGTGTTGATTCCAGCCACAATGCATGATTATCAAGTAAAGTCAAAAACGGTTAGTATAAACTGCTCTAACGACAAACCATGTCAAAAAACCGTGTGTGATAGCAGAAAACCGTGCAGTACAACAATAGGCGAGACATTCGAAAGTGGAACGACATCGGATAGGAATTCCACAACACTAGGACATCAAACGGATCGATAGATAGATAAACAAAAAAACTCACTCCGAATTTATTGAGTCTTTCATTCTTTGATAAGATCCAACTGTGTCCAGTCTTGACTAAGAGTCTATCCCAGAATTATCCTCCTATAGATAATAATGCAACAGTCTAAACATACACATACTATCGCAAGATAATTTCCTAACTTCTCCTTATACCTAACCAAAAGTTTTCTGAACCTGTTGTGTCAGGAGTTGGTTCTTTTCTACAACCCCAACTTCTTTTAGCATGATGACGATGATTATTACCATCATTAATCTTTGTAACTGATTGTTTCTCCTCTATGTCAAATGTGTGGTAGATATCCTCTATAAGTTTGCGTACTTCGATCTCTTGAAACATATCTTTTACCAAGACAGCGGTTTTGTTTCGTTTAAACATTTTATGTGACGGTCCGTCGACTATGATATTACTTAGTGTGACAATAGCGGCAATCCTCGTATCATACACATTGGCCGGAGCAGCAATAACAACAACAGATAATGAGATACCTTGTCCATCAGTTATTAATACGTGATGATGTTTTGTTACTAGCTAACTTACATCTGTCTGTAGGATTAGCTTCAATCAGTCATCTCTGCCTAGAGATGCCATTATCACATACTAATACTATCAAGTGATTTGCCATCTCCATTGAATTCCTACTTTAGCATTATACACTTTTTTAGCAAGCCTAGTCCATAATCTCAAATATCTTATATTGATCATTGCTGAAATCTTCTATGACACATCGAACCTGAACCATACTCCTTTGGCAACATCTATTATCTTCTATTGATATTGATATCCAGTTCTTAAGACATTCCAAAAATATATGCAATGCCATAATACCTTCCTAAATGATACTGCTGCTGTAAGTCAGATGGAATTATCTGGTTTTTCTATTGAAAGATATCAACAACTTGGCGTCATTCCATAACGCATCAGGGATTCTTTTGACAGTTGGAAGCCACTTGACTTTATCATAAGCCACACTTATGAACAAACCCTCATAAGCTATACTCTATCTATTTTTGTGATAGATCTAAATCAAATTCTCGTTCGAATGCTTGGCAAACCGATTAAACAAATGAAGGCGTATAGATACCTAATGTCAAAGCTAATCTCCCACCAGTGTTTTTGCAAGAATACCGGACGATACAGGACCAATGCCTCCGAAAGAGCCCAACGGATGTGCAGAAAGTTCATGGCCATCTTTGAAAAACATCAAAAACAGAAAATTGCTAGCATGTTTTGAAGTCCCATATTAAGTAAGCTAAAATATGAATTAGTGTAATTAAGGATGTTTTGTTTAATCGCCCTAGCAGATTTGAATGGAGTCTCGAGTATGAAGACGCCCTTTACAAGATTTATGATTCAGCAAAGCGTCTTGCAGGTTATTTTTTTCCTGATTATAGTAGTACAGATCAGAATAAAGATGAGCTCGCGAGCAACAGTGAGCTCGGCCGCGGATTGGATGAAGATAGTGCCCTTAGGTTGATGAACAAGAAGCATAAACAGGTTCAGGGGGGTAGTATGATGCTTCCTATGCTAAAACTCGAATTGCTCGATAACCAGAGCGGAATTACAATTAATGATGTCGTCGATAGTTTGGATAGGAATACCAGAACCGCTGGTATCTGGAGGACTTGGTTATCCCGAAATAGTGCTATTTTGGGGATTGTCGGCAGTCTAGTGTATACCGCACGCGAAGATAGAAACATGCTTTCAATAGTTCTGATCATTAGAGATCGGATAATTTTGGGAGAAAAAGAAACAATGAAATCACTTGCTCCTATATTGAATAAACTACACGAAGATGGGCTATTATGAGCCTACGGGATTGGTCATCAATTTCACTGTAGCACAGCCAATAAAATACGAAAACGAAAGAAATTCGACTATGAATTGCTATCAAAGGTTGACGAGTGTCGAATAGACACTTGTTCCGATGCAAGAAATGAACCAAAGACAAATGAAAAAATGTCAGGTTCAAAGTAACAAGAAGTAGATAAGAGGGAAACAAGTCTGAGTTTATCACGTGCGATTGAGGGATTTATCATGGAGTCTAATACCGTATTTTTATCACAAACCTTCTTATAGATCCTTTGGATGGAATCTTGATGTTCACAATCTTGATTTTCGCCCTAGTTAATTTTAGATTACTAAGCTGCCAACTATATTAATTATTATATACGACTACTGTGAATAGGATCTATGGTCACTAATTGTTTTGAATATTCTTGCCTTTTACATTTATGCCGTACCTTTTACCTGAAGAGGGAAGTATATGATAATCGCTGATGCCTTCAAATTGTCGTCAAGTATATTTCCTATAGGCCTGACCACCGACGTCAATAAGGTAATCGTTACAGAGAAGCAAACTGCGCATTTGATTGGTTGTATTTCAAGGTCTCATAGCACTCGTGTAGGTAGTAGTTCGAACTATAATTTAGAAGGCTTCGATAAATCACTTGATGAAATAAGGGATATTTCGAGTCGTGATAATGCTGGCGAAGCAAAGAATGCCATTAAGTCTGACTTTTTAAATGTACGCTCTGGATATCAGTCGTTCAAGAAGATCCTTATTGTTGACGACGAACCAGATATTATTTTTACACTAAAATCAGTATTCGAAGGCCACCCTACTAGGTTCCAGATAGCTTCATACGCTAGCTCTGTAGAAGCGCTTTCGACCTTTAGGCCTAATTATTATGATCTGGCGTTAATTGATATCAATATGCCGGTCATGAATGGATTTCAGCTGTGCGAGAAATTGGTAGAATTGGACGCTAACATTAAGGTGTGCTTTTTGTCCGGCGGGGAAATGAACCAGGAGGCTATCCGGGAGATATATCCGAGAATTAGTCTCGGATGCTTCATAAAAAAGCCTGTTGGAGCAAACGAGCTGATTGAGAGAGTGAATTCACAATTAGAATGAACCTGTGATGTGGGATATTTATTGCTCATTCAGAAGCGGATCAGTTATATTCAATTCGGACAATTCCGATCAATAGAAAGAATATTCTTTACTTTTTTAATTAATACATTATTTTCAATCGGAATTTTTATGAAACAATCTTCGGTCGTTATCTCCGGAAACGACGCTGCTTTTTTGAATTGTTCGTAATTAATTTCCCCTGCCGTTAAAAAGCATACTTTCACCTCATTATCAAATTGTCTTAGCCTTTCGTAGAGTTCAAATCCATTCATTTTTGGCATCAGTATATCGACGATTAATAGATCATAGAAACCATCTTCAAATTTCATAATAGCAATGTCTGGATCGGTAAATGCTTCAACGTTGTAACCCTCGTCGCATAATAGCATTGTAAAAAGAAGATTGATGTCATCTTCGTCGTCAACAATCATAATATTTTGACGTTTTGCGGAACTGTTGTTACCTTCCGCTTTTATTTTTTTTTGATATCCTTCTTTGCTTTTCAATTGGCTCTCGCATGATATAATAGATTTTTGCTGAAATATTATTGGAATTTTCATATTGGGAATATCGGAATCTCTTAGCGATATGGATCGGTGACACGCTGAAGGTGGAGGGGTACGGACATTCGTACTGTCAGATGGATAGCTAAGTCTGGCGAATCTACGCATCGAAGTTCTATCCATACGTTAAGATGATAATCAGTGCTTTTAGAACATTAGTAAAAAGTACATATTATTACTCAGTATTAGAGCTAAACTTTGTTCTCGGCATTACCAAAGATTCCATATATATGGGCTTGTCCTAAATTCCCCAGCTCATCTTACGCATAGGTGTTACCAAAACAAATGGCGCTTCTCCTTCATTCCACGGTTCACGCCGTACCCATTCAAATTTCTTGTAGAATTTGCCATATAATCCTTCAAATTCGACGCCATTTTTTACTATCTCAGCATCGCCCTCAATGACAACCGCTCTGTTAATCGTTGAGGAGTCGTAGGTATCGATAACAATAGATACATTCTTATTTTTTACAATGTTCTTGTATTTTCTTGTATCATAATCTGTCGCAAAAGCCAGTTTACCTTTTACAAAGATGTACGATACAGGAGTAACGTGAGGAAAATTATTGTTAGCCGTAGCTAGTCTACAAACCTCCTGAGCTATTAGAAAATTTATTTCATCATTAGTAAAATTGACTGTCAAATCACGGTTGGTATCACTATGACTATCACTGATATAATTCATTCTGCAGTAACACGCTAAACTAAAGTCATCTTATTACCGTTTTTGTTTTCGCTAATTTATAAATGCCACATTACACTAGGATATCCTATTCAGCCATAGCAGAGCTAATTTGACAGCACATCGTAAATTTTCGGTAGTGAGACGTCGTACCTGTAGCTAATGTTGGAGTGGCCATCATCAAATTCTTCATATAAGTGATTGATCTTCAGTCGTTGTAATTTAGAATGCAGGACCCTTGCGCCCCAAATCAAATTATACTCGTCCCTCTTTCCGCAATCAATGTAGATGAGCTTTAGTTTTCTCAGGTTTGTTTGGTATTTATAAACAAGTCTTATAGGATCCCATGCCAGCCAACGATCCCATACCTTTTCTGATATTTCTCCGGTCTGATGATCAAATGGGAGATCGATTCCTAGTTCTTTTTCTTCAGGATTCGGCGAGTAATGGGCTGCCATTGCCAGAATATTCAACGCGGCCGCATCATCTTTCTGATGCTTATTTTGTTTTTTCAAGAAGTTTTCTAGCCAATATTTGGGACCTCCGCTTTTTCTAAATGAATCTAGAGCTTTTGGAAAATCCGGAAGATAACAATATTCGAATGCCGCATCACCTGAGTGATCAGCGAATCCCGTAAATACTGTTGGATTTCGGGTGGCAAGTACAAACGATCCATACCCGCCGGAGGATTTGCCCCAAACTGCTCGTGATGAGACATTATACTCGCTATCAATAAATGGGATTATCTCGCTAATGATATAGTCTTCATATCTGCCCGTCGCCTCTGAGTTAATATACTGGTTTCCACCAAATTTTGTGTAGCAATCTACCAAAACCAACACCAGTGGTCCGCATATCTTGGATGAAATAAGACGGTTCATCCTGTCTTCTAGATTCTCACTTAAAGGGTCGATATTCAAGAAGGTTCTTCCTAGACTACCAAATCCCGCCAAGCCAAATGCAGTTACATAGCCTTTCGAGTTGCTTCGCTTATATCCGGGTGGTAAATACACAATTATGTCTCTTTCAAACGGATCGCCAAGTGGATTAGTCCGAAGGACGTTGCTTTGAAATCTGTGCGTTAATATGATACCCTTCTGCATAGGTTACAATTGCGATCTAATGCATCTAAATTTATCGAATGTATTCCTGACTTAGGTTCGTATGAGGTAGTAATGTTACATCTAGATGGGGATCCGTAGGTTATCTCTTCGAACGATGAAACCTCTAATGGTCGAACTTCCACTTGATCAGCAATCAGTGATGCAATATAGCAGGACTTAAGATTGATGATTGAATAAAAAACAAGGGTTTAAATCGTAACATAATATATTAATATTGTTGTTACAAGCTTGGCAGTTATAGATCCATCAATTGCGATATTTGCTATCGTTCTATTGATTATTTGTGCAGTTGTGTTCCGCTCAATATACCGTCGTAGGAGACTGAATATTCCAACTCGAGAAGTACCTTACGGTTATGCGAATTCCGCAGGCTCCAGAGGGTTGTACCAGTTAACTCATAATAGATTTAAGATTATAGCGGCAGCAGCCACATTAATTGTTGTGATCATATTCTTGTCTGAATCTGTAGTCATAGTGCAGGCAGGACATAGAGGAGTTATTCTTAATTTGGGTGCGGTCGAGAATAGGGTTTTGGGAGAGGGCATTCATTTTATAGTTCCATTTGCTGAACAGGTTATACAGTTAGAAGTACGTACTCTGAAATATCAAGCGGAAGCCTCGGCCGCATCTAATGACCTACAGCAGGTGCAGACAGTTATAGCACTTAATTATCATCTGAATCCGAGTGACGCGAATGCGATATACCAACAATTAGGTTCGGACTATGCTGATAGAATTATTGCACCGACAATTCAGGAAGCGGTCAAAGCTAGTGTTGCAAAGTTTGATGCTGAGGAGCTAATCACAAAACGCGAAATTGCGAAAGGAGTCATTGCCGAGGCGATAAGAAATACGCTCTCCGCACGGGACATAATCGTTGAGACAGTTTTTATAACTGACTTTCAATTTTCAGAAGCCTTCGCTAACCAGATAGAGTCAAAAGTAGTAGCGTTCCAGAAATATTTGACTGAACAGAATAACCTGAAAGCCATAACCGTTGTTGCAAATCAGACAGTAGTTCAAGCTCAGGCGCTAGCCAAGGCAAATGTAGCTAAGGCAGGAGGAGAATCACAAGCAATCAAAATTATCACATCACAGTTAAGACAAGATCCTCAGTATCTTCAATGGCAGGCAATTAATAAGTGGAATGGACAGATGCCGTACTCCTTTGGCGGCGGGGGTACGCTACCTTTCTTCCAGATGCCGGTTCAGACCGGATCAACAGCAGCATCACTATCGATAGCTAGATCCAATCCGGGGTCTCATTCAGAGATGACGGTCCCAGCGAAAGGTAATCTTACACGTTAGCTAACTTCATTGGGTAAAAGACTTTCAATTTATGGTTCTCATTAGTATACAGATGCATTATTTAGGTGGCGATACAGGACAGACTATCCTTGATATGATTTAAATCGTCGTATTGTTTCCTGAAAGCTTACAGGTCCTCAAATATTCCATTTGATGAAGTGTAAAATGCATTTTAATAAGATCGCGATTCGCTACAGAACACATGTTGTTTGAATAACGTCAGCCATTATTCGGCATAATGCGCTGAGTCCACTGAATAGTATTATAATTCAATGGAATTTCCATAGACACTATGTAAGCGCTCGTAGATACCTGCGCAGTCGACAGAATCGAATTCAACAAATTTTCCACTTATATTCCTAGTCAGAGCTTTTGTGCTATCAGTAATGCTTTTACCACACATAGTGCAAACTGCACTCTGTTTAGTCATAGCAGTGTACCAAAGAGGGTCCGTGCTTACAGATATACCTTACCAATAGTGACACTGAAAGACGTAGGTTTGTTATGATATTAATAGATATGCTAGATTCTTCCATATTTTTGTACCATATTTATAATTTGATATAATTTTTCAGATACGTTAGTATAACCACTAAAGTGAAGGCTTTATTCTATGCCGGTAGGCACAACAAACGAAGACTTTGCTTCAAATGATACAAAAGCTAGTTGATAGTATTCGTAGCCTCAGCGCGGTATTGGAGATAAGCTGGATTGACTGGTTGGAATACGCATTACTAATAAAATAAGGATGCAGTCTTGAAAAATCGAGAACAACATTAACACGATCTGAAAATCAATATAATTCCATGGAAACATTCAACAAAATAGTCATACTCTAAACTCAACAGCAACATTAGGCTGTTAGCCCAAGCAAATAAAGTCTATGATAAAGTTATGATAGCAAAAGTCAGCGACCAATTGTTACCTCTCTAAATTTCGAAATAAATGAAACTAAACTCAGAAATAGAAATAAGTAGCACAAATAATTCAATCAATACTTTGAACAAACAGATAAATCTACAAAGTTAAGTTCAGCGTGCTGCTCAGTCGATTTGTTGAGAATTTCCAGTAAAAAGACATGTCCAGCATAGCAACCAAGGGCATCGATTATATCGCTACGACAGGGTTCTTATGTTCCCATTTGATTTGAATCATTAATTGTCTGACTTTCTAGATAGATTCCAGATCGAGGAATAATTAGTAAAATTCTGACCCAATAAAACGGAGATATTTCTAATCAGATTCACAATTTCCATGTTTACTATTCAGCCATTACGAATTTCATTCAGTCTTGTACGCCTTAAGTTCATATCCATATGTTTAATCTAAAGAACGACATAGAAAAGTAAAAATCTTCCTGTGAAGATCACAGATTAAGATCATGCCAATTACAGATCCTACAAAAAAACAGATAGCACAACAACGGAGACTATTCTTTAAAATATGCTTCAAATGTGGCGGAAGAAACCCGATTTCGGCTCTGAGATGTAGAAAATGTCGAGGAACACGCTTAAGGTTGAAAAACAGATCGCTGGGTGCAAAAAAGTGAGTGTCGAGTCACTCTTGCTACTTGTATCCTATTCAATTATCTAGCCCATTTTGGGTTTCGCTCCTGATACTATCAAGTAGTTGTTCCCAAACTGGGATAATATGAACATTCACCAGAGCCAATTGTGAACATACGAAGACCTCAGTCAAAATTGAAAAACTTAATATCCTTCCAATATGAAAGCATATGGTTAGAGCGTCTAGAGTTTTAATAATGAAGTATCCAAAGATAGTACTAACAGCAGACAGAACATTAATGTCACCCTATAGGGGAATTTCGCTAGCTTCATTTTTCGGCTGTGCGCCAGCCTTAGATATAAATAGAGATCATAGAACATTTTGGTATAAAGTACTAGGTCAGCAAGTGACCCCGAGGTTGCTTTTCGATTTTATATGTAATCCTATCGAGCATAAAAATGGAATTGCTGCTTATGCCCCATATGGATTAAGGAAGGTGGAGTCGGCTCTTCTTAGGGATGGGTATAAACCAGAAGATGTCGTAGTTGCTCACCCTGAGCATATTGAGAGGTTCATAGGACCGGAAACTGAGGTAGTCGGAACATATGAAATGGATCCACTTGGCATGGGTCCGGTTACTATGACATTTACATATGGTAGAAAACACATGTCTTACGACGAATTCTATTGCAGAGAGCTTCATTTGAGAATCAAAGCAGCCAAAGAGAAAAATGGTAGTAAGGCAAAAGTGATTGCTGGCGCATCGGGAACTTGGCAGTATAATTATGATCCAGCGAAGATTGAAGAATATGGTATATACGGCATAGTAGAAGGTGATATGGGTGGAATAGGTCCTGAACTAGATGGGCCAGGCGCCAGATTTTTTGATGCAGTAATTAACGGTGAATTGGAGAATTCGAACCCATTTAAGAAATCTGAATTTAAAGTGGAGATCAAAGAATTTGCAAGAGGTGATGAATCGAGACATTATGGGAGATTCATTCATTACGGTGACGAACCGAAGATGGACCAGATACCTACCATAGTAAATCCAAGCATGCACGGTATGGTTGAAGTGATGAGAGGCTGCGGAAGAGGGTGTAAATTTTGTGACGTAACGTTGAGACCACTTAGATATTATCCAGTTGAGAAGGTTCAAAAGGAAATTGAAATAAATATGAAATACGGTGGTATTAAGAGTGCTTGGATTCAGAGCGATGACATATTTGTTTATGGACTTAATCCAAGGACTACAAAGAACATGCAGCCTAATAGAGAAGCATTGGAGGACCTATTTAGGGGCATTATGGACACAGGCATAGAACATACAAATCCCACACATGGTACTTTAGCTGGGGCAATCGCCGATGAAAGACTGATCCCAAATATTTCTAAAATCATTAGAGCTGGACCGGATAATCATATCGGAATTCAGTGCGGTTTTGAAACTGGAAGCATTAGGCTTATTGGCAAGTATGCCGATAGAAAACTAGCTCCGTTCAGACCAGAAGAATGGCATTGGGTAGTCAAGACTGGAATTAAAACGTTTAATGATAATTATTGGGTGCCTGCTTTCACGCTTATTATGGGTCTTGATAACGACGAAACCGCGGAAGATAGTTGGGAGACTATACGTCTCATTCACGATCTTGAGATTGAACAGCCAGATTCAAAATTTACAGTCACCCCTTTGACATTCGTACCCATTGGACTACTCGAAAAGTCCGAATTCTTTGATATAGGTAATACAATGGATCCAGGAAAACTAGGTGTTATGTATAAGACCTGGCAGCACAACTTCAAATATGGAATTCAAAGGTTTATGCGTAAGATTGGACGGCAGAATGCTGTTAAGAACCTATTTTTTGCCGGATTGGCAAGAAGCCTAGGTGGAGTTCCTTTAACTGCAATGGAGAGATTTGCAAGAAGATTGGGCCCAGAGCACGAAAGAGCAATTGAGAAGATAAAAGTAAGTTATTGGTAAGCAGTTTGACTCTACCCTTTTCTAATATATCTCGAACCAGATAGTGGGTAGCGGGTAGCAATCGATTATATATATTTTATATTTGGCCCATGCGTACCTGTATAGATATATAAGGAGTAAATTTAGAAATGGGAATATTTGAACCCTCTATTCTGTTGGCGGTTTTCCCTTACTTGTTCATAGGTATATTCCCAGTCTTCGGTTTGCTTGTAGTTACAAAATTACTGATAGGCGATAGGCAAATTAAGAAGCAATCGCTTGGCAAAAACACAGATCAATCACATTAAAACAACATAATGTGTTGGCTTGGAGATTGATTTTTTTTAAGGCCAAGATGTTGGTCCGGGCCTGAATGAGTGGCCAGTCGTTATGGAACCAAACTCATAGAAATTAACTTTTTCCATGATCTATTTTCAAATACATTCGGGTCATGTCCTTTCATGTTCACTTTCATAGACGCTCGCTTAGTTAAGTATAGCGAGAATGAAGCTATTGATCGCCAAAATCTGTCGTGGTGTGCCGAAAGGAAAGAATTAAGTGCCCACCGAACTGCCTTATACGCCTTTGGATAGTGATTTAGGGAGTAATCAAGCAAGGATTCTTTTGAGCTAGCCAGGACATACCGAGCATGTTCATAGAGCTCCTCTTTGGTTGCATATTTGGCGCGTGCATCTCTAAATTGGCCCTTGCGCATTCCAGCCAGAACAGAATCGATATTATTATCAGATTCAATAATGTTAATGCATCGTCCTATAGTGGAAGCGACATGCGAATCGCTGCCAGATATGGATATAATATTATTGTCCTTTGAAAATTTTTCGGCCACGATGTTGGAAAAAATATCAACATTATTACTGTTAAACGACTCGATCAAATCGCACATCCTGGCCCTGTCGCGTATACCGTTCGATACTGCAAAGGGGTGAGCTGCACATGAGATTGCGCCTTGTGATTTAATTTCATCCAATGTTTCTTCAAGGCTCATTCCGCTTTTTATTTCCCTGTTGATACCGTATGCTAAGACATGTCCTAGGTTATTTAGAGTAACTTCTTGTGCGGGATAAACCCTAATTCCGTTAAACTTGCCGTGATTCTGTTGATATTCCAACATTTGGCTGTAACCATCAAGTGTATTATGATTTGTAACGAACAACACATTTATCCCCTGGGCTAAAACGCTTTCAAGTTGTTCCTGAATACTGACGCCACAATCAAAAGGGATCCTGTCCGAATTGTTTCTATAATTCGAATATATATTATGACAATGAAGTTCTGCCTTCAATATCTGAGCCGTAGTTAATAACCTAAAAAATGAGCATGACCCGCCAAATATATATATATCTGACAAATTAGAACTAATAATACAGCCTGGTTTAAATAGACTGTACTAACAGGAGACTACTCAACCACAGTGAATTCCGCACAACTGGGTCCTATTTTATCACCCTCTAGAGATATAAACTTTTTAGAACGACAAGATATCCTTGCCGGTTAAGTTCCTTCTGTACGAGATTTAGAAACAGTTTTGTTGCTGTACCCATAAGGAAGAGTTGTCTTGGTTCCGCTTTTTGACTTTTTAAGGAAGAAAGGCAAGGTTAAAATCGATATCCCAACCTATAGCACTGAAGTTAATGGTAACAAACTCAAAAATGCTGATGATATGAATGTTACTGGTGATGCGGGTAGTTCGGAGAGTTCTCTCACCGCACAAGCCAATATAAACGAGAATAGCAGGGAGATTACAATTCCAGATGCAGTGGCTCTTTTACGTTCGCAGGGGGAAATCAAAGTCAAGGACTTGGTAGAGGGGCTAATGCCAATAAAATTGTCTGTTGAAAAATTATTAAAAAATACCGAAAAAATAGCAGACGATCTTGAAAGGGAAAATATTAAAGTTGAAGAGCCACGCTTCGAATCAATTGTTGAGAATTCCAGAAGAACTATAGTCTCTTCATTGAGAAAAGAATCAACATCTGAAATCATCTCAGTATCTACGCTGGATGACGTCATGAAGTTTGATGCCAGATTGGATTCAATAGTCAATAGATTTGGTGCTCTGAGTGGTTCTCATAGCAGAGTTCTCAATGCATTTGTAAAAAAATATGCCTCCAAACTACAGAGTGAATCTAGCACCTTTACTAATTTGTCCAGAAAATGCAAATCAAAGATAACCGAGTATCAAAAGTTTAAGGGATCACTCACAAACACAGAAGCCTTGTTGACTTCTCTATCTGAGCAGGTTAATTTGATCAAGAATGCTCGCAATGCTGCTGACAATATTGGCTCAGAAATCAAGGTTTTGCGGGATAAAACTGATGTTCATTTGAATGAACTTCGTCATCTCGAATCTACCGAAGAATATAAAGAGATACTAGCAATTGAGAATGAGTCTAGAAAGCTAGAAAATGAGGAGCAGGAAATTCGCCGACAAACAATAGATTTATTCGGACATGTCAACAGAGCCATTACTAAGTACTCTTATGGTCTGCCAGTAAAAAAAGACTTATTTATAAAACTTCAAACTATGGCCAATGAGCCGTGGAAAATTTTTTATCATGGTGATCTGTTGTTGCACGAGCGTGCTAGCAATGGACGAACACATACCCCAGCATACCAAACGCCAGAAGAACTGAATAATGATGACCAAACCAATGAATTCTTCCAGTACCTATCAATTCTTCACGAGCTCTACTCTTCGATCGCAAAAGGAAAGATAGATCTTAAGGACTCTGAGAAAGTGAGCTATTATCTAAAGCAGATCCTTGAGGTTTTGCCGGGTTTTAATTCCAGACTCGAGGCTATACATGCCAGAAAACACATTCTTAAGGAGCAGAGAGATGGTTCTCCAATGTTGCAGAAGATAACTATGATTAAGGATGATATTGAATTGGATAAGATGTCTATAAGCGAAAAAAAGAAGAAGCTCGGATTACTCGAATCCGAGCTATCTGATAGGCAGGGAGAATTGCAAACTCTTGCATCACAATCTCAAACTGAGCTTTGTAATCTTGTAGGGCAACACTTTGAAATAATGTTTTAAATAAAAACAAAGGATATAATGGCGCACCTTTACTTCTTAATATGATGCCCACCTACAAGAAGACAACCTCACGTATTTCAGAGCTCTATAATTTATCTCCAGAATACGGATATCACTCCTAGACCTATTATTGCTAACCCGCCATACACTACAGGTATTACGCCAATTGCGTTCGCGCCGATAGAAATCGCTATGCCTGACAATATCATTATAGCTTCCCCTATACGTCTCTCATGTTTCATGGGCTAAGGTTAAGATCTACGCAAGACTGCCGTATAAAAATTTAATTATTCATCAGATAGTCTTCAAGATAAGTCTGTCGGAAATTTGATGCCCACCTGATTTTTGTGACCTCGAAGAGACAAAAATATACAAGTCGATATGAGTAATTAGCAGAATATTTGGTCTTCCAATTGCAATCTGTATCGACTGTCTGAGCTCGTAATATATATAGCCTTTTATTCTTTACTAGTGAATTACTATAAATCATAAATATGTGTATTCTTAAAATTCACATAGAGATAATGAAGGCAGATGTATAAGATTCGAAGTAAAGACACCTCATGCAATCTTGGATATAGAACAAAGTTGTTTAATCTGGGGCATATATTTTACGGTTCTTATAGATATGGGTGCCCAATCGAATCGATTGACAAAAACGAATATTATGTTGGTGGGAGCTAATTTATTTTGGCCAGAATCAGAAGGAGAATTCTTGTCGTTGATGACGAACCGGATGTAGTCGCATCGTTCAAGGTTTCTTTAGAGGATGCGGGTTTCGATGTAGACCAATACACAGATCCCAGTACCGCGATTTCAAATTTCAAGGCTGAACACTACGACCTCTTAATTATAGACATAAGGATGCCACAAATTGACGGATTTGAATTGTTTGAACATCTACATAAGATAGATCCTAGACCAAAGGTATGCTTTATTACAGCTTATGAGATTAACTATCATGCCTTGAGAGAAGTTTTTTCATCGCCTGATGAAACATGCTTCCTCAAAAAGCCAATCCAAATGAGCGATCTAATAAGAAGGATAAATCTAGAGCTTGCTAATCCTCAATAACATTACCAAAATATAGTAACCATAGCCAAAAATTCAATTTAAGTAATGACAAGCTACAAAAGAGCGATTGAATGTAATTGCGGGGGGAGCAAGGTACTTACTTATCTCTGGGCTAAACGTTCCATGTTATTAATAAGCTCCTGTATCTTGATTGCAAATGGGTGCTCGGGAAACTGTAACGCCGTCAGGAATTCCTTTCTGACGAATTGGATATCACAATAACATGGGACTGAGGAAATTACATTCATTCTTAATTCCTCAGAAAGCATTTTAGATAGGTCGGTATGACTCGCTGGCATCTGACTCGAAATGTTTGCATTTAAACCTAAATGACCTCCGGAACTGGACTCAGTTTTTACATTACGAGTGGGAATACTTTTGTATCTAGTGCCTTTCGGCAAGAATTCAAAAGTCGAAAAAACGTCTGAATCTGAAAATTGCCCAGTGGCATGTGTTTCAGAGCCACCGATATACTGTGGTAAGGTATGTGGTACACAATAACCGGAAACCCTGTTAAGGAGAAGAAAAGACCTAGTACCGAATTTTGTAAATGAAGTGTAAATCTCGTCTACTATTTTTTTAGTACCTTCAATATCGAGATCTCCCATTTTCAGTGTCAAGAATAATATATCAGCAACAGCCAGGGCATTTATCGACCAGTATCTAATTCCGGGACTAGTATCTATGATTATGTAATCAGAATCATAACTGGAGATCAACTGCTCCCGCAGTAAGATAAACCGCTTGAGGAATTGGCGCCTCATGTTCTCATTTACACCTCCTTCCAGTTTAAAAATATCTTCCTTTCGGGTACTACAAAACCCAACCCACAGCTTTCCGGATTTCTTAGACCTCTCGAATGAATCAGAGTTTGATCTTTGCGATCCGACTCCGCTACTAGATGTGGTATCAGGTACAGAATAAGGGCTGCCCTTTTCTGTTTTTGAATTTGAAGGATCTTTTGGCTCTAACCCGGGTTTATGCGAACCTGTCACATTTGAGAATGAATTATTCACAAGAGATGTCATATCGACCATAACATCCTCTACTTCCGCGTTTGAATAGAGATAATCATTAATCGATTTCTCTGGTTCCACGTCAAAATAGGATTGAAGGCTAGGAGCATAAACGTCAAGATCAATTAAAGAAACCTTATAGCCCTCCTTTGTAAGGGATGCTGCAAAATTAGCCCCTATTGTCGTCTTGCCAGTACCACCTTTATAGGAGTGAAAGGCAATACATTTAGTCAATTTTTAACTCACCCGTAATACAAATATCCTCATATAAAGAATTACCTAACTTCTGTTTCCCCGCTTTGAACAAATGTCTACAAATAACAATCACGTCTAAGGCTGGATTGCAATATCAAATTCCTTAACTAATAGAATCGATTAATGACCAAATCAAAGTGATTCCCGGTAATAAATCGCTTCACTGAGCGGAAGAATAGTCGATCATGACAAAATAATAGATAAATAGTCTTTTGAATTCCGGATCCGTTAAGGCTTGGCCTTGTTTATAAATGGATCAGGCTTCCTTGAGTGCCAGTGTGCGGAGATTGACCTACAAATTTCCTTCTATAGTGGCCAGATGGTCTCTTGGACAGAAGCTCAATAAACCATGCTTCATGTTCAACCTCCTCTTGCATAATCCTCTGTGCAATATCATATGTCCTTGGATCTTTTCCTGCAGTCATGTCGCAGACTTCGCCCCACGATCTGATAGCACACTGCTCCGCCTCTAGCAGAACCTTGAGAATTGAATTTATATCTTCCCAATTATCTGGCAAATATGCGTCTGGACAGCCTGCCTGATCTGCAAATTTTCTAATATCTTTTGGAAGGCCTCCTCCCAATTCATATAGTCTAGGCACCATTGCTTCGAAGTGATTCCTATCCTCGATACGAGCGTCTTCGACGATCTCTTTTATTCCTTCGCCTTCTAAACCAGTACAATGCATCCTCAGTATTGTGTAGTAATAGTATGTGGTAAATTCAGCGCCAACTCCTTTCGTAATCAGCTCCTTTAATCTTTCGACATTAACACCGTTCTTTTCGATAACTTCTAATGCAACGATTTTTGGAACTTTTCCCTTTACCTCACTTGACATATTGGAGATCACCAAGTAGACGATATAAAAGGCTTTTTCAATCCATACTACTTCTCAAACTATAGAGGCTTAATTAGAAAGAGACCGGTCACAAAGGTTCAATTTATTGCCACTACAAAGATCATTCGTGCAAAGCCGTGTCAGCCCCGAGTCTCGAAACCAAATTTGACGCCCTAGTCTAGTCCACCTACTTGAACTCTAAAAATTTGAGCGCGTTAAATCACGATTTTACAGCAATTATGTTATTTAACCTAGGGAAAATCCTACAGATTAATATATGTATGAAAGCCAAACCACAGAGTTTGTAGCGAACTTACCTTTCGATACGATCCACTTTACAACTATAATGTTACATCTTTCTAATAATCAAAACTGTAATATTTAGCCCCATAATATTTGAATGTTGAGGATTATACTCTGTTTTATTCAAATCCATATTCTTTCCATCTACTGTTGACGTATTCCTTTGTCTTATGATCGACCCTTGCCAACTGTTGCACCTCTCTGTTATACCCTTCCTCTTTCCATTTGGTAGTCGCATCAATCCCTAGCTTTGATCCAAGATTCAAAAGTGGTGAGGCTGGATCCAGGCTATCCGTCGGTGTAAAGTCGATTATCACTGTATCCCTTCGTGGATCCGCTCGAGTCGTCAATGCCCATAAAACGTCATCTATATTCTGCACATCTATATCATAGTCTACTACGACAAACATTTTGGTCAGGGCCAGTTGTCCGAGTCCCCAGAGTCCCATCATGACCTTCTTTGCCTGACCAGGGTATCGCTTTTTAATTGACACTATTCCAAGCCCTTGAAACCATCCGGCAGGTGGCATTGAAAAGTCAATAACTTCTGGCTGAAACATCTTTATTAGTGGCAAAAACGAGCGTTCAATTACCTTGCCTATATATGCATCTTCCAGGATGGGTTTGCCGACAACTGTTGTCAAATAAACGGGATTTCTCTTTTGCATAATCCCTGTAAGATTAAAAACCGGATACGGCTCTGGAGGTGTATAATAGCCTGTATGATCACCAAAAGGCCCCTCCATTCTTGTTTCATCGGGGTCGACAAATCCTTCCAGAACAATATCTGCATTTGCAGGCACTTCCAGGTTTACTGTCCGACATTTTACTAGTTTTGTACCTTTTTTTCTTGTAATGCCCGCAAATAGGAATTTATCCATTCCCTCCGGAACTGGCGCGACCGCAGCAAAAATTGTTGCTGGATCTGCCCCGATAACGATCGCAACTTCAATCTTCTTTTTCTGTTCCTTAAAAATCTCTAAATGCTGAGCACCACGTTTATGAATCTGCCAATGCATCAACCCTTTTTTCTGGTCAAGGATCTGAATCCTATACACACCTAAATTTCGTACTTCACTTTCTGGATGTTTAGATACCGTCAAACCAAAAGTTATAAATTTCCCGGCGTCTCCGGAGAACGATCTTAGAATTGGCAAAGAGTTTAAAGATGATTCTTTTTCGTTCCTGATAATATCGGTAACAGGACCAGATTCCACAGTTCTGGGACCATAATCTGCTATCTCTGATAATTTCGGTAGCATCTTGATTTTATTTAGTACTCCTTCCGGCATCTTCATTTTTGTAAGATCCACAATGCGATTCCCTATCTCAGAAAAATCCTCAGTTTCTAGTGCAATCTGGAGCCTCCTCATCGATCCAAAGGCGTTTCCCAAGACTGGTATTGAATATCCTTCAATATTCTCAAAGAGAACAGCTGGTTGATGATGCCCGCGGTCATACATCAACCTGCGCATTATCTCTGCAATCTCTAATTCAGTACTAACCTTTGTTTGTATTCGCCTAAGCTCGTGTGCTTTTTCAAGAGCTAATATGAATTCTTCAAGACTCTCAAACGGCATTAGTCTCATCACTCGGCTTACGCTACATAAGCGTACCGCCTTTTGAGCGCGGCTTAGTCTGTCAACGTCTTTTAGATGCAACTCTCAAGGAAATTTAAACAAAACTCTGCCAGCGCATACAGCCAAAGCTCATCTAGAACAACGACGACAAATTAATTCTAAATAATGGAATCTGCTTTATATTATTGATATGTATTAAGACAAATTTGTCATCCCGGCCACTCCAGATATACAGGCTGCCGTCATGGCGGTTTGGAGAACTAAAGCTACACTGGAAATATTTGCTGCAACTGTTTTGCAACGAGAATGAATTGACTTATCGTTCTCCCTCTCACACCTACTACATTTCCATAGTATTGCTTCATTGCAAGACGTACAATATTCGAATGCATTCATCTCATTTCCGCATGATCTGCATAACATTTGTGAACTTAAGATCTCCTATCCTTTAAATTTTTACATGATAATTAATCCTGAGAACTCGTCAACCATCTCTGATCGATAATGATTAGAATCCGAATTAGAGTTATCATATCAGTCGGCTGGCATTAAAATAATAAGGTATCCAGTTTCTTTTCACAAGTCTATTTTGCATGATTTTTTGTACAGACAGTCGTGCAGCTGTTTTAGTATCCGAGATGTAGCCCCCCATACAATGTCGTCTTTAAATTTAAATTTGTATAAAGGGCTCTTTGAAGAAAGATTAGAGAAGCGGAGATCCGGGGTGATACTATCCAGTACACTATAGAGTGGGACATCTATTACCTTTTCTACCTCAGCTGATAGGGACTTAGGCCTGGCAACGGTCAGTTTAATTGTTACAAATGGATATATTATGAAATTAGAGGTTAAGGTTTTTACCGGTCGGAGTCTCCCATTTATATCTGCTGTATTTAACACTAGCCCTAATTCCTCATTCGTTTCTCTAATTGCGGTGTCAAGTAAATTTTTATCTTCAACAGGGTCATATCTCCCTCCGGGAAAACAAATTTCGCCACCATGTAATCGAACGCTAGTGCTCCGCTTGGTAAGAATAATATGCGGAGTAGCACTATGATAATGAATTATTACCAACACCGACGCATATGTCATGTTGACTGTTTTGGGTTCCACATGCATAGCATCACGTATTAGAATATCCCCTAACCTCTGCATTAATTCGTTTGGAGTGGACAACAAAGTAAGAAATGTAGCGGCTATTTATAAGCAGCATAATACAAATGTCTTGCGTCCTCATCCCGGATATGCAATTCATTTTGAGAAATTCTTTCTAAAATAAGATATTTTTCCAAGAATTAAACAGACTAGGCCAAGATTACTGATAGGCAAATGGAGTGTTTATTGGCAGGGATAATGTCATCACCATTATCTATTCCCCCCCCGTTTTGGCATTAGTTTAAGCGACCACACTAATATGCTGTCGAAATTAGATAATGCGTCGCATTTAATAATACGGCCTAGAGATCATGAATCCATAAGCTTAAGTTATGAAGTTAAAATATGAATTAAATCCACCAAAAATTAAGATGAATGGATTGTTTAATCTACCATTGCTTATAGAAAGGATGGATCGCTTCCTAAAGAGGGCCGAACTTTTGGACGGATTGGTCGATGGTATCCATCTCACAGATTCCGTATTGGGGATACCTAGAGTCTCTGGTATTGTAACAGCAGGTCATTTAAGCATGAATAGAAAGCTAGACTCACTTCCGGTGACCTGTACTCTAAGGATCCGAGATCGAAGCTTCTTATCCATATGCCAATTTGTAGCTGATGCTTTGATAGTGGGAATAAAGGGCATTCAGCTCGTAGCGGGAGATGATTCTAGCAATAACGCAAAATACTCGGTGGCCAGGCCCAGCGAAACTTTGCTTGCGCTACGTAACATGGGATATAATAAGCACATTGAGTTAGATTTGGCAATTCCAAATTACATAGACAGATCCTCTCTCATTCAGAGAAAAATAGATGCGAAACCAAATTCTTTCATCACGCAATCAATTGATTCATTGGAAACGCTAAGAAGCATTGTCGACGTTTCACATCGGAACAAAATAAAGGTGATAGCATGTATTATGATACCTTGTGAGAAGAACGAACCATCGGCAAAAACCATAGGCTTGAATTGGGCTGGCTACGAAGACACTCCAATCGATTTCATAAAGGAGGCCGGTCGCCTAGCAGATGAAGTTCTATTGACATCACCCAACAATTTTAACGCGGGCATACGACTTCTCGAACAACTGAAGAAATAATAAAGGAACATTCGATCACTTTAGAATCTCTAAATTTAGCTCTACGAATAATGAGTCTATATGATATCGAGATCCATGTTGACCCCATTCGAATCGAAGTCAAGATGTCTCGTCTTCCGATTTCCGCGAGGTGATTATCTCATATTTAAGCTCCTCGAGAATTCTTCTCTGATATCTCTGCAATTCGGTGTCTTCGGACAATCTAGGCCTTCTATAGTCAACAGCGATCTCTGCCTTTATTTTACCTGGCCTACTGGTAAACACAATTACTTTGTCACCGAGGCAAACGGATTCTAATATATTATGAGTTACAAATACAATGGTTTTTCTGGTCTTTGCCCATATTAACTGTAATTCTACTAACAGAAGGTCTCTTGTTTGTGAATCCAATGCCGCGAAGGGTTCGTCCATCAATAAGATCTCAGGATCTGTGACGAGAGCTCTGGCAATCGCTACTCTCTGTTTCATACCTCCAGATAGCTGATATGTATATAGATTGGAAAATTTGGATAGTTGCATTAGATCAAGATACCGCATTGATATCTCCAATCTCCTTTTCTTCTCCACTCCGGCCATTTTTAGCCCAAACTCCACGTTATCAATAACTTTGAGCCAAGGGAATAATGCGTTTTCTTGAAATACCATAACTCTGTCTGGACCGGTTTCTGTAACAACTTGCCCGTTCAGTACAACCTGTCCATTAGTCGGCCTGTCCAGCCCTGCTAATATGTTCAACAGTGTGGATTTCCCGCAACCCGATGGACCTACAAAGCAAACGAATTGGCCTTCTTCAATCGAGAGGCTTATATTTTCGATTGCTGACACATGATGTCCATTTTTCACATCTAGGAATTGTTTGCTTACGTTAATTACTTGAAGTTTGGACAAGACTTCTTCGATTCATGGCTTTGTATCAGGCGGTAGGATTTATTCCTATCCCGTAATTAAATCTGCCATCCAGGATTCGTTACACAGGATTATCCCATAACACCGTTAACCATATTAAATTGTGTCCACAGTACGTCGTTATTTCACAATAAAATTTTCAGTGATTAATACCATCACGTGAAGACTAAAGTTAAATGTAATCCAATCTCCTAGAATTTCGATTGGACATTGAACTAGCCCACAGTTAGAATAGGGGAATATATTGTAGTCATGTCACTTGAATTTAAACACCCTTTATTCCAAGCCGCGACCTATTAAAATGAAATTGTCACAACGAGGTATTTTCCCTCATAATGTGATATAAGCATTTTACGCCTGATGATTAATACCAATTTATGGGTAAGAAAACTAATTTAGACTTAATTGCGCATCCAGATAGAGTAAGCGGTTTTTTACAACCATGAAAAGATCAGTAGCGACTAACTCACATTGATTCAATACGCTATGAGACCAATAGAACTGTTAGGAAAAATCCTCATTGAAGGTTACCATGCTGACATTCAAACCAGTCCTTATGGAATGCTCTTAATAGTAAAGCCCCAACAGATCCTTTCCAATTTTGTAGGGGGCATGATTCGCAACGCGGGGTTTAGGTTTAGGGGTTGTTACAGCGAGGCGAATGGCCGAGCGGTACTACTATTTTTAAAGGAAAAAACAAATCCCTTATGATGGTCGAATCTCACGGCTTTTAAAATAATAAATTTAGCGTGAGGTAAGGTATAGGCAGTACAACAGCAGGTAGGAGAAGACATAACTCTGTCGTACTTCTTATGTGAGAATAAAATTAAAGTTAATTTCAAAACGCCAACTTGAAACCTTTTATTTTAGAATACTAATTATCTCGGATAGTGGTGCATCCGATTTGAAAGCTCCAGGATTTAGGCTTGTTCTAGATGCATTGAATCCGTTCGAGGCAAGCTTCTCTAGTATTAAGTTGAGCGGCAAAGGATTTCTTTTCAAATAGGATGAAATCTCGTCTGATCGAAAATAGTAAGGAATAGAGTCTAGTTCTGTGATCACAACTTCAAAACTTTTCTGTATAGGATCGATGCTACGGTTCTTTCGTTGCTCCTGAGAAACTCCTAAAAATTTTTCATCATGTAATAATTGATTGTTGTAGTCAATCTTTAGGTCTGGAGTATCGCTAGTAACAACGTTTGCTGCAGTTGATCTCAGATGGTTCATTTTTTTCACATATTGCTTGTCAAATAGCTTGGAGCACCACAACGGCCCTCCAACTGCATAAAAGCCACCCCCACAAAGGCCACATTTTTCCTTTGCCACGCCGAATTGAGAAGCGGTAGGTTTCAATGGTACATTTTTTCTATTCCCACATCTGAAACAATACTGAATAAATCCTAAGTTTTCATGCATTTTATTTGCCTTGCTACTGCTTCTCTCAATCGTAAGGTAAACCCGAAGATAATGAAAATTCGCGTGAACATAAATTGGCGTTATAACAAATTCAAATCGTGCAGCCATCAACGAAATTAAAGATATAAGCAACCGTATTCCAGTCTCATTCGAAAAAACATTGTTAATAGGTCTTCCAAGGTACTTGCGGATGCATACTTTTGGATATACACCACACAACACAGCAGTATCTGTAGCTGTCACTGAGATTAAACCGCCGTTCCTTACTGATCGTAATAAAGAGTCGATATAGGGGGTAGGACTACCGAACGGATCTAAATCCGCAATCACAAACCTTCTTTCATCTTTCGTTTTGTGTTCAGCTAAGAATTTGTGAACATCATTATAATTGAAAAAGCATTTATATTCAACGCCATTGATCTCTGCAGACAACTTTGCCTTATCTACTGCCAGTCGATTAATGTCGTTTATGTGTATTTCTGCAATTTCCGGTGCCTCGACTGCAACTCTAAGTGCCCTTGCACCGGTCCCGCTTAGGGCGTCCGCAAACGTGATTGCTTCATTATTTGAGAGTTCCATAAACCCGTTATTACCTATCATATTTGATCGGTCTCTGGATTCTTTAACCTCCATAGCAAAAGCCCTATATGCTAATATCGAAATATCTCGGTTTAGCTTTGCCATCTTGTTAAAAAAAGCCGGGCTTTTTGATGGAACCGCATCCGTTAGCGATGACACGGGAACTAACAGCTTTGTTTGTTCTTCTTGTATTTGTACAAATTCTTGATTATTCTCTTGAATTACCATTCGATCTCATGGTGTATTTTGATAATCGTGTCAGTAGTCAGACGAAATTGGTTGCACATGGAACAAGGGTATGCATTAACTATCACACCACTATTGTGATATAAATACGTAAAATATATGTTTCACCAGTTACCTCAATTTATCATTCGTCCATATGAACATAAATAAGCGGGACAAACTGATTGCTGGCGTTGACGAAGCCGGTCGTGGCTCGGTTATTGGCCCCTTAGTTGTAGCTGGAATCGGTGTAAAGGAATCAAAGCTACGCTTAGTCAGAAGTTTGAATCTCAGGGATTCTAAGACTCTGACTAGAACATCGCGCCGCCGGCTGTTTAGCAAAATCGTCGGAATAGCAGACTATATCTGCCTATGCATGTTAAGTACCAACGAAATTGACGAAAGTGTGCGTCTAAAGGGACTCAATAAACTTGAGGCTGAGGCTATGGCAGCAGTTATCAGCGACATTCAACCAGACAATGTGTATGTGGATTGCTGCGACGTAAAACCATTAAGGTACACATCGTTGTTAGAGACGCACATCACCAGTGGTCGAGTATATCAACTATATTCCTTTCATCATGCGGATGCTCTAAATGCAGTTGTTTCTGCAGCATCGATTATTGCCAAGGTTATAAGAGATAGTGAAATTTATGAAATAAGAAAGACTCATAGCAACATTGGTAGCGGCTATCCCTCAGATAAACTTACAATTAATTTCATAAAAGACTGGGTATTGAGATTTGGTGAAGCACCGGCTTTCGTAAGAAAATCCTGGAGACCAGTTAAATTGATTCTAAAGGAGTCTGCGGGGATTTCACTGGATCAACTAGATCAGTTTTGCACATGATCGTAAGTTGCCCTTATGATGGCATGATCCTTGTCAAAAGGCTCGAGATTAATCACTTGTTCTACAGAAAACCCGTTTTCTTCTAGTTTCTTTACTTGGTCACGTATTACTAACTTAGGATTCGCTATAACGTCTATACTTCTGGTCTTCACTATTAAAAAAATTGAACCACCAACTTTGAGAAAGCTTTTACTATTTTGAATAGCTATCTCAGTCTGATCTTGCTGTGCTATATCACAGTATAGAACATCTACCCTTCCAAAAATTGAAAAGTATGAATTTGGTCTCCTTGCATCTTCCAATATCGGAACCACATTCTTTCTCTTCCTTGCAACGTTTTCTAAGAGTTCCCTACCAACCCTACTCGCCAATTCCACAGCAAAAACTAACCCGGTATTTCCAACTATATCTGAGACATGACTGACTGTCGTCCCTGTCGATGCACCCAAGTAGAGAATCGTTGTTCCGGGACGAATTGTATTTGCACTTAGGCCATTCTTTAGGCCTGCGGCCAGCTTACTTCTAAAAGGATCCCACACACGATATTCTTGGTGGCTTTGCTTCACCAACTTCTCCCCATATATGCTCTCACCGGCAACAAGGTTTGGCGTAGCCAGCTGTTTTTGGCCTTCTACTCTAATCCAAATACTCATAAACAAATCTCTGCATTATACAAATCAGATCTTAAATCAACTATAAACCGATCATGCCTCTAGGTATATTAATGAATCATGTCTAGAATTTTTTCCTCTTTCTCCCGTGCGGCCGCCGGTCTCTCCTTTTTGATCTAGTATCCTTTCTTCCCATTCTGCTGCCGGGGCCACCTGTTCGACGATCTCGAAACGGTCTATGACCCATCTCCTGATACTTTCCAATATTATTCTCATTCACCGGTGGATTCTTATATTTCTCTTGAATTTCTGCTATTCTTGAATTCATTTTTTCGAGGATCGAATAGTCCCTTTCACCATGACGATAAAGATCAATTCTTGCCACAATTGACACTTTTGAAGCCACAGTTCTGGCAATCTTTCCACGCTGCCATCTGGGTGCAGAATGGATAAGGGGATGTTGAAACAAAAGGCCGTGCTTCGGCGGTCTCGCTCCGGTCTTGAGTGATCTGAACAGCGCCTTCTCTGCTCCCAAAATTTGGACGGTGCTGGCAGGTAAGTGCGCAAACTTAGTAAAGCTTCCGGCTTTAGCGATCATCCTTGCGCCTACAGTTGCAGTCAATAATTCCTTTGTATTTGGGGCTAAATCTGTCATTAAGGCTTCCACATGTTCCGCGAGAATATCACGTAAACGAGATTGGCTAATAACCTCATCGGCGAGCTTCTTAATAATCTGGAGGTTATTTTCGACTATGTCTCCACCCTTACTCCGTTTTTTTGCATCCAATATAATATCGATCTTTTTCTCTTGCATTCCAGCACTTTCCAAAATTTGATGGGTTATATTCTCCCGCTGACCGGCTTCACGAACAATTATAGCGTACGCATTAAGACTTTGAACTAAGTTGTCCAATTCAGGAAAATGTAATCCATACCACTCGCGTAGTCTTGAGCCGACGACATTGACAAGTTTATCAAACTCGTCCAGTGCATTGATAGACTGAATCAAATGTAGATCTAGGCGCTCGGAAGTCTGCTTTACCGTATCAGATGACAGCAAAATGGCAAATTCTCTCAGCCTAGTTATCGCATCATATATGCTATCGGCCAAGTTCGCCTTCACTAGCATTTCTGGTCTATTGGATTGATATCTAGATAAAAGCTCATTTGACATCACGTCACTGCGTATACCACGTCTCTCTAAAATCGACTGTATGGCTAGGTCATTTACAAGTAGTGTTCCAAACCCATCCAGTCGATTAATAAAAACTAAAAGCTCTTCAGGTGCTTCGGATCTTCGAATTAGCCTAAAAGCATTTACCGGATCATTAAATTTGATAGAGGATATTGGCTCGTCGTCTTCGCCAAAGGCGGCGAGGCCCAACTCTGATAAGACTAAATAAACAGAACTAGCAATGACCATTAATTCTATTTGATCACAGCAGACACTAAAAAAGATAACCGCAGACGACTCTAAGGAATAAGCGAGTTTTTATTTGGTCGAACTAGCGAAGAATACGGGAATCGCGTTTAACTTGCTTTGTGTCCAATACCGATACCTGTTTTAATTGTTCAACCATCTCTCCGAGTGCCAAACTAACACTTTCTTCATTATCATTCGAAATACGCAGGACCTCTTCCTTCAGTTCATCAAAAGTTATGCCGTTACACATATTCCATAGCGAAACTGCGGTATCATTGACTCTATATCTTTCGCATTTCTCATTAATAAATAACGGAGCACCATCCATATCATTTGAAACAGTGCCCCTTCGAACCAATATTTCATCTCGCGAGGAAAGACTTTTTTTTACGTGCAATTATTATACAGATACCTATAGCAACTAGTTATTATTCATTATGATGCGTGATAGTTAGTCAATTCCTGAGGCTAGTTTTACAAGCAACAAACACCAGCATGAGCAATACTAAAATATTTGTGATATCCCCTCCTATCAGACCATTGCTCTTTTTCCGTAGAAAAGATGACAACGTAGAAAGGCCACGTAAGGAAGTAGTTTTGACCAGAAAGAGTGCTGATGGCATCATCACTTATGCAAAAATGTGGCATCCTTACGAAGGAATACTAATTTTAAGAGGCAGGAGCAAGAAGGCAGAGATTATGATAGACGGATTAGTAGTTCCGCCCTTTTCTTCACATGGGCCATATTATTCAGGTTTTCCTGTTTACGACCTACCATTCGATTTGTCATATATTGGTACAGCTCACTCGCATCCGGGGAGTTCGAATAGTCCTTCGCTAGAAGATCTTAATAATTATTTTGGACTCGTATCAATAATCATCAACTATCCTTATGATGATGCTACTATAGCTGCATTTGATAGAAACGGCGAGCGCTTTGCGCTTAGAATAATGCATAGCGACAGTGAATAAACCATAGTATTGTACCAAAAAAATTAGAATTGTATGAGGGTCTTAAATAGCTTTAACGTGTTCTACGTAGCCTGGAAATTGATTTGGAAAAATACTATGTTATCTAAGAATAGTAAAGCTATATAATAATAACTAGAATGGCGTATTTTTTGAGATAGGCATTAATAATGTTAACAACTACAAATTAGACTATATTTGCATTCTACTTATCGTTGATATTGTGATTCATCTATGATATGCGGCGTAGATGTATGTCATCTCGGTCGAATCTAATACTATTTGACCTGTCTCTATCTCATTACTGATTCGCATCTATTACTTTAATGATGATGATTCTCATGTTGGTATCAATTCGCCTTAAAGTGGCGTAGCCAAAGATTCAACTACTATTACTATCAAAATATAGTAGATAATTTTGTCGAATTTTATGATCTGCGTAAAGGGTCTGTATGAGTCTCGATAGCTTTTCCAATCAGAGCAAAGGACAAGCCTGTTAAAGCAATCATCATACCAGGTGGAATGATCCACCACCATAGCCCTCTTGCAGCAGCATCTGCGGAATTAGCATCATGTAAAATCTGACCCCACGTTGGAATGGTAGGATCGCCCAATCCTAGAAAGCTTAATGCAGCTTCAGCCAATATAGCGCCAGGTACAGCAATTGCAATGCTAGCAAACGTTAACGGAAGCAACTGAGGTATAATATGTTTGAAAATGATCCTCATGTCAGAAGCACCCATTATTCTTGCTGCTTCTACGTATTGAAGATTTTTTATCTGAAGTGCCAGACTCCTAGAAACCCTAGTAGCCCCAGCCCAGCCAAATATTACTAGTAACACAGTAATTATAAATATGCTCCTACCTAATGTTGCAGTTATTAGGATCAGTATTGGAAGAGCTGGTAGAAAAACTATCAGATCATTAACCCGCATAAGCGCTTCGTCAGTTCTCTTACCCTTATAACCTGCTACGACGCCGTAGATGAGGCCGATGAATACTGATGATAGAGACACAGTGACTCCGATAAAAAGTGCGACCGGTGTTCCCCAGAATATTCCTATACTAAGATCCCTCCTCAGATCGTCAGTGCCCATTAAGCCATAAACGGTGCCACCTAAAACCAAGCCTGATTCATTTACTTTGTCAGTGTCATTGAAAAAGTAAAACGTCTCTTCAAATTTATAGACACCCTTCAGCACTTTCTTCGAATTAAGTTCAGAAAAGATCATAACTTGAGGGCTAGATTCGTCTTGCGGATATGCAAAGAGACCAAGGTAATCATGCAGATTCTTACTTATTAAATAGTCTGTCGAAAAAATTCGACCTGAATATTCGTTGTAATTGTCTTTCGGATAATTGGGATTCAAATACGGCTGAGCTGATCCGGGCGGCAGTGCTGTATCATATATTTTAAATGTATGGCCGTCTGGTCGCAGTACTTTCACCTCAATAGCAGGCGGCACTAGGCCGTACTTTACCGAGTATGGTATCATAAAGTCTGTAGGATAAGAATCGTATTTGAAATCTACAGAATAAGTATGAGAAATGATATGAATAGAGTTTTGTGATCCAGAATAGACTCTGGCGTCGTGAGTGCCTAGAATTATATGCTCTGAGTACCTTGGACCAAATAGACCTAGATTGGTCCAAGATGGAGCGGCAGCCTTTGGATAGTCGATCCAGTAATTAGGATTGTTCCATTGCTTAAATGATTCTAGCGGGATTGCGATAACTGCATAGATTGTCATAGCAATCAGAATCATTAAGATGGATAGGCCTGAAATGGCAGTCTTCGAATTTAGGATTTGAATCAGAAGGTGAAGTTTTAAGAGGGACAGGATTTTCCCTAATTTCGATCTGAAAAAGGACGACTTTAGGAATCGAACTATCATTAACCTGCGCATCTCGTACCTGAGATCAACTATCCAACTTTCACCCGAGGATCAAAAAAACCGTAGGCAACATCGGTGACGAATATCGTAACAACAAATATTATTGAAAAAATGTAAGTGTTGCCTAAGATGATTGGAACATCGTTGACGGCGATAGCATCATAGTACAGTTTACCCATTCCAGGCCAGTCAAATACAGATTCTATTATAATTGCGCCACCAAATGAAGCCGCCAAACTTAATGCCACGGAGGTTATGATGGGCGGTGCAGCATTTTTTAACATGTGCGAGTACAAGATTTTTTTCTTTGATATTCCTATTGCCTTTTTGGAGAGTATAAAATCCTCATGTCTAATTCTAATTAGATAATAGCGTACTATGTATGCCCAAGCACTTATGCTGACCAAGACCAGTGTGATCAATGGCAATAACATATGGTACAAGAGATCAAGTATGTAGTATGGATCCGAAGGAGAACTTGTGGGGGTGGAGCGAGCTGGAAATATCGGATAGACAAAGGCAAATACGAATATCATAAGCATACCTATCCACCAGGATGGGAAGCTATTACTGAGAACGGCAGAGAATGAATTGACCTTATCCGCGATCGATCCTGATCGATCAGATATAAATGCGCCGAGATATATCCCTATAATACTAACAATCACTGTTGAACTACTAAATAGCAGAATTGTTTTCGGCAATCTTTCCATTATTATGTCCTTGACCTTAGAAGAACCTGAGTCAGTGGTGAAAAAATTAGACCTTCCTAAATCTAGAGTCACAATTTTAGACAAGGTATTAAAAAAGCGTTTAGGTGAGTACCATGGTTCGTCTAATCCCAAAGACTTGACATTTTGGGCAATTTGGGTCTCAACATAGGTTTGTCTTTCTTTGAGAGATTGAAAATGGAATTTTGATTGGCTTATCGCATTTACTGCATCGTATCTGACAGAGTTAATCAGAATCTTGTCTATGGTAGAGCCAAGAATCGCGATTGTAATAATAAGGGTAAAGAATACAACCAGAATCATGTTTATTGATCTCTTGATCAGAAAATATCGAAATCCCAAAGACCTACTTACTCCTTTTACCTCTAATTTCATAACTAGATGATTCTAATATTGCTTTTCTTTTGCCGTTAATCTGCAGATCCCCTAAATGTGTTAAGTATTCTTCACTAAGGAGAGGCCTTCACAGCCAATATCGTTCTAGTGTATATGTCAGGTCTAAAAGCTTCTTTTCCAGTTGCGAATATCTTGATAAGATTTGGTCCAAACGGAAATTTTGCCGTGGCACTAGAGTTCAGATTTATCTCATATGAACCCTTCAGGTGATTCGAAGCTTCATCGACTGTCGTTGGTGCGGGCTGCGGCTCGGCAGTCCCGCTGAGTATAACCCGACCCCGCCAATCCGAGATAAAATAATTCACCAAGGCATCGCTTGTAGGCCTTCCATTTTCAGAGACATTCAATACAATTTTTAAGGGCTTTCCTATTGTTGCGAATTGCGGAGCTTGAATCTTATCCAATGCGGCAATCTTCGGGTACTCGTAGACTGACCAATGACCTTTCTCAAAAGGATAAGATGAGTCTCTAAAAGCCTTTATCGTTATAACGCCGCCCTCTGGATTGTAGGAATCAAGATAAAACGGACCATTGCTAACCACCGCATTTCGATGTTTTTCAATCCAGTTTATAGTGGCGTCGTATCTTTTTTGAGCCTCAGCCACGCTTACCAAACCCTTTAAGGGATTTGGAACATATCCCTCATTTCTCATTTTCTGCAATTCAATTTTTATCGCATCTGCGTGCGAGGGAATAATTAGCGATAACCAATCAATGTTTTTAGCCGATGCCTCTCCCTTCGAAAATGCGAATTTTCCAGACATCACGAGCCTTTCTGACGCGGAGGTGATCTCCCAAGGCTCAGAAGGCCAGACAGCCGCTGAGTCAGCTATTTCATTCTTATCATAGTGCCATTGGTCGATATAGGATTCGAATGTATTATTAGAATCAAATTTAACACCCTTAATAAGTGGAAGGGAAACTTGAGCAGCAGCACTATATTCAGGATCGTATGTCCTATCCGCGTTCCCAGTATTAGTTCCCCATTCAAAGGTGAAGTAAAGTGGATATAATACGTCTGCCTTATCCATCATAATGCCGTTGTGCCATTTCGAAAGTAATGTCTTAAAAGTAACCTTACTCATAGCAGAGTCATTTTTCCCTAATCCAGTCCATCTTTGAATGACTGGATTCCAGATACGAACATCATCTGGTACATGCATCTTATGGTGTGGTCCTAAAGTTGTTATATTGGTCCAGACTTCTCTCATAGGAATCACGTCACCTGTGTACGGATTCCTAAAGGTGGCGCTGTCTGCCAGTTGTGTATAAATCTCTGAGCAATAGGCATCCTTACATCCTGCAATGTTATTCCACGCCCCTTGATAAATCTGCTTGACGCCAATATCAAGTGAATTGGTTGTCTTATTGGTCCTAGCATTCGACAATGAATACTTACTTGTTATTCCGGCTCCAAAATCGTTTATAAGGCCTTTGACAGATGATACTGCAACGTAAGGTTCAATTAGCTGTGCAACGAAAATGCGGACTGACTCTTGAATTCCATTTAGGGTAGCATTTCGAACCAAGTCATTCCTTTCGTTTGAAGACGTAAAATTGAAGAAGGCAATATGTTGAGCCAGCTTATCAATTGTTGAATTTTGATAATGCCAAAAGCTCGGATTCTGCCCACCTGGCATGTTACCGGCATATGGAGCATACATTTGAGAAGTTACAGACGGATTATATTTAACAAATGCCGATGTCCCTGCGTAGGCTTCTGTATAAACATTCCACTGAAAATCTTGGGGATCTGATCCATAAACAATTGTATTAGCTTTGTTCAAATCTCCATAATCTTTTATAACTGAAAATCCGATCTTCTGAAATTCTGAGGAAACAAGTTCGCCCATTGACCTCCTTTCCGGGTCATCGCTTCTAATCAAGACCTTTATGACTATCGGATTGCCTTTGAAGGTCCACTTGCCAGCCTGCTTTATGGCGCCAGCGGAATTTAGTATACTCGTAATGATCTTGTCTGCTAATACCGGATTGTACCTAACACCAAGTGATTCTACTGATCCGATTATATTCTGATATTCTGGAGAGTAAACGCCAAAGGGATCTACCATGGGTGTGCCGTAGCCCTTTAGTATCTCATCTACCACAAATTCTCTATTAACAAGATAGTTTACCGCATATCTTACTCCTCTGTAGTAAAAGGGATTAAGGGTATCATTGCTTTTAGGAGGAGCAGGGTTTAATAAAATTCCGAACGATCCAGCCATTCTGTTGTACACCACAAGGTTTGGATCTTGCTTCAGGTCAGACACAACCTCAAGCGGTACTCGGAAATAGTAAGTGTCAATTCCACCCCTCTTCATTTCTTGCAAGGCTGTGTTATCATCCAGATACTGAATAAATCTTGCACTGTCAATAAATGGACCCTTCGTCGCAGCCTGGGGACCGTCCGCCATCGCTAGAGAACCCAAACTCTGATCTACCGATATTGACGCAAGCAGGCTTATCATAAACAAAAATCCGAGGATCGGCGGTCTAAATAACATTGAAGAAGTTATCTATCCACTTCTCATTTTTGGTTTTTTATGCCAGCAGCACTATGAAATATCCATGTAATCAGGTCGATCTTTGATCTTTAATGATCTACTATCAGGAAGCTTAAATAGGTCATAATTCGAATTTAGGTACCGACTGGCAAGATATCGCTTAATATCAGTAGGATCAACTGGACTAGAAATCATATCCTGAGTACCTTGACTTTGTCTCTTCGCCTGCAAGAAATTCGGAAATGAATGTAAATTGCTTGTATAATCAAATAGATTACACGTCGTACTTTTAACGCTGCAGATAGCAAACAAATTGGTTCCCCTTTTCTTCCATCTAATTACATTTGGTCCTGCTTCGAAATCCTTTTCCCATAAAGGATCTTCTTCGATAACACGCCGTGGTATCTGCGTAATATCTTCCATAATTCAAGGAAATGTTCATCCTTTAATTAAGATTATGGATAAAGATAATCCTAGATACATCGGATGTATGTACAAAGTTTCGTTATTCAGTGTTGCGCCTTAGCGACAACCGATGTACAGCTTTCTAGATCTTGTACTAATTTGGATAATACTAGCTTTAACAGCTAAAATACGGAATTTAGTAAATGATACGAATACCATAAACCACATTCCCGATAAAATATATTCAAATAACAAGCGGCAATTGGCATAATTATTGCATGCAAAGAATGAAACCTACGAATATTAGATGTACACACTCCATCGAGGAAAAAGTATAAATAAAAGAATAAAATATTTATATAAGATGGCAAGTTTTGGCATTTTTATGGTGAAAAGACCTGGTAAAAGATATTTCATTATTTAGTGATAGATGCCCTCGCTGTGGAAAGGGTCCCATGGTCACTGATAATTCGAGTGGTGAAATGTTTTGTGGGAATTGTGGGTTTGTTGTTACTGAGAGAATTGAGGAAACTGGGCCAGAATGGAGAGCCTTTTCAAAAGAAGAGCACGAAGATAGAAGTCGAGCCGGAATCCCCACTTCTTTAGCCATGCATGACATGGGATTAGCTACTATAATTGGCCCTATAGACAAGGATGCCTCAGGAAAACCTTTGTCGGCATCAATGAAGAGCACAATTGAAAGACTAAGGACTTGGGACAGTCGTAGTCAAGTTCACGAACCTGTTGACCGGAATTTTAGGCAGGCGTTTAGTGAATTAGACAGATTGAAGGATAAGCTTGCAGTGGGCGATGCAGTCATTGAAAAAGCAGCTTATGTCTACAGAAAAGCACTGGAAAGAGGACTCGTAAGGGGCAGGTCGATATCTGCTTTGGTGGCTGCTGCACTTTATGCCGCTTGTAGAGACACTGAGACTCCACGAACACTCAAGGATATTGCTAATGCGAGTAATATAAAGAAAAAGGATGTAGCTAGATGTTACAGATTGCTCATTCGTGAGCTAGATTTAAAAATGCCCGTTGTCGATCCCGTGAAATGTGTAGCCAGAATCGCGAGCAAGGCCGGACTGTCTGAAAAGACTAAAAGAAAAGCCCTGGAGATTCTCAAGAGGGCCGAAGAGGGTAAAATTTCTGCAGGAAAGGACCCGATGGGCCTGGCTGCGGCTGCACTATACGTCGCATGTGTGATGAATGGGGAAAATAAGACACAGAAGGATGTCGCAGAGGCAGCAGGTGTAACTGAAGTGACCATTAGAAATCGGTACAAGGGGCTAAAGCTACATCTCAAGCTCTAATTGATTTGACGAAATCTTCTCTTTCCTTAATCAAATCCTTGAGATTTTTAATATAGTCCAAATCAACCTTCGTCCGGTCAAAATTAGGAATTTTACCTAGACTATTAAGTTGAAATGCTATTTCTGAATCATAATCCAACATTCTATTCAATTCCTTTAGCTTAACTGAGCCATTTGGAGTAATAGTGTTTTCGTAACAAAATGAGAGCTGATCAAAAAGGTTAATCGCGTCTTTATAGTTTTCAAAGGCAATTTCGGGCTTGAGAGAATCCAAATGAGATTTGATATTAAATGAAACAATTTGATTCACTTTGGACATTTCTACGTAGCTGGAACGTCCTGAGTTCATGCTCTTTTGGAGAATTGAAGCGATCCTGAATGTGTTGTCCAAACTTGAAACACGCTCGTTTTTTTTGGTCGACTTCTTTCCCTTGAACAATGATGTGGATCTAAGTTACCGACATAAATGCCTTCGTCTAATCTATACTCACTTCGGTCCATCAATGTCGAGATACCAAATCATGATTATTATGGAATCATAGAGAAAAGAGGAAAATCATGGCACATGACTCTATTGTTAAAGGGAATTCTTCCGCTATGCGATAAGGATGTTACTGAACTTCGATAGCAGCTTCATTAAAAGCCATGCTTACGAGATAACTTTTGACGTCTGCCCGATGATCTCCTTGTAGCATTATATATCCGTCTTTTGCGGTTCCGCCACAGGCAAATTTACTTTTCAACTCTTTAACTATCCGTTGCAAATCGCCAAGCTTTGGATCGATGCCTTCAATCATGGTAGTCGTTTTCTTGAAGCGCCTGGTTTCAAGCCGAACCACGATTCGAGTTTCCTCTTTATCCAGTTCACCACAAGCACAAAGGTCGTCAGGCAGGCCGCATTTCTTGCATATAACCACCATCTAGGTATTTTGACTATTCATATTCTAACTATTAAAACTTGCTTGTATCCCGAAGATAGGTCAACCCAATAGAACTTCTGAGGTCAATTCTCTTTACCATCAGTAGCGCAATGTATTTAAAGCACTGAATCTTTCCTGTGATTATTAATGAGCAGTAAAAAGAAAAATGCACCTCTGCCAGCTTCTAGCGCAGGATTGTTAAGATTTTTTGAAGACGAAACTAAGGGTGTTAAGATAAAACCTGAGGTTGTCCTGGGTGTTACTGGTGGTTTAATCGGAATATCATTGCTAATTAGAATTCTTTTCCCAGTCTAGTACTCACTATAACAGACTTACGTCATGGAAAGCGTTTCTAGTATACATAGTCGATGGTCTTTCACACGGCTTAATCCCTCTTCTACTAAAATATCTTTTCTCATCTCAATCATTGGCACAGCTTTTTTGATACTAGTAGTAAGAGGTTGGATCTACAAACAAGATGATGAGCTCTTGTATGCGCTACTGTTTGGGATACCACCCATGGTAGGACTGGCCCTCTTTGACTTCTATTCATTGCGTAAAGCTCCTCTCAATAAATTATCCAAGGTTTTTCACGTTACTGCATTCTCGAATGTTTTATGGGCTAGCACAGCAGCATTAGGCTTCGCTTCTCATGTATTGTTAGGCAAAGAGAGTTCTCCTATTTTGTACGTAATCGAGGGCATGTTCCTTGCAATTGGTTTGAGAATTGCAATATTTAGATCTGTATTCGGTGCTCGACTACTAAAATCAGCCACAGTGGGAGTGGTTCAGCCGATGATTTTGGCAGCTATCATACTCGGTGTTCCATCCCACGACTTTGTTGGAAATCAAATAAATCTTGTGCCTTTGCTTGGCATAATATTTGTGGGTATTACTATCTTGTGGACTGTACTAGCAGACAAAGCAGGCCATCCAAACATTAGGAGTACATTTGACCTGTTGCAGGCATTTCTCGCTGCATGGACCAATAACGAACCTAATAAAATGGAAAAGTTTATCGAATCTAGGTCCGAACAACAGATTGTTAAGACATGGATTGGTAGATTTACGAATAATGAAGGCGATTCTGTGAACATTATTATTCCCGATGTCCATCCTGGTCCATTCAACCCTATTGGCGGAAGCAATTTACCTTATGTTTTGTTTACGGCATTCTCAAGAAAAGCAATAGTTCTGCATAGTATATCAGATCACTCTTTGAATATACCCTCTAAATCAGAATTGGATAGATATGTAAGGTCGCTTGATAAGCAGGAAATCAAATCTGGGTATAATTTATGTTCATTGCCCTGCCAGGTACATGTTTCAGGCTTCACAGCAACTGGGCTCAAATTTGGAAGTACAGTTATTCTTCTACTTTCTAGAGCTCCAGAAGGAATGGATGATCTATCTGATGAGCTACAGAAGGGTTTGAAGGGTTATTCGAGCTCGCTGGGTTTTACTGATACGCTAGTAGTGGATTGCCACAATGCATTGGGGACGCAGCTAAATGAAAGGAATAATGAATTATTACTAGCTGCCGGAAAGCAGTGTCTAAAAGAGCTCAATCTATCGGAAGAGTTTCCATTTAAGATTGGTTTCGCAAATCTTCACGACATTCCTTATGAAGCGAATTCATTGAAAGATGATCTGGGAGAATCCGGTTTGGCCACTGTCGTCCTTTACGTAAAGGGTCGTTACTTTGTGATTGGTTGGGCAGATTCAAACAATATGGATAATGCATTGAGAAAGCGTATAGTATCACATATGTCAAATAAGGGATTAGAGATGTTAGAAATATGCACCTCGGACACCCACGCAACATCAGGCAAAAGAACTAGGCAAGGGTACTACGTATTTGGTAGTGTTACAGATCCCAGCGTGGCATCAGAACTATTTTATTCCCTATCTAGAAGATCAATAGCAAATATTACATCATCCAAATTTGAACTATTCTCTGCACAGACGAAGATTAAAGTGATGGGTAAAAAGCAATTTGATGAATACGCAACAGCCTTGAATAAATCCATGCGCCTTTCTAAAATTTTTGTGTTAGTAACTATAGTTGTTTATTCAGCTACACTATTTTTGTAAAAATTGATAAGATGATTAAGGAGCGACAGGAAAATGGATGGGGAGAGATTTGAACTCTCGATCACCTGTGTGTGAGACAGGTATCTTAACCAAGCTGGACCACCCATCCGAGAATAGGGCTAAAAATAATGCAAACATGCATGGAAATAAATATCTAATCATTTGATCCGGCTCCCGCATAACAAATCTCATATTAATTGTCTTACTGTACAAAATTACCTCATGATATAAGTCATCTTCCAAGGAACCTTCAAGTTCCTTGACTAAATCCGTTAAGGTAAGTTTCTTGCTCTTGCGTTAGAGTATCGATATCTATATTCATGGATTTTAACTTTGCCAATGCTATTATTTGGTCCTGCTCTCTCGGGATATCATACACCATGGGCTTAAGTGAGCCTTTTGATTCTGCTAGATTTAGCACTGACAAAAATTGATTGGCAAAACTCATGTCCATGACCTCGGAAGGATGACCGTCGGCAGCCACAAGGTTTACCAGACGGCCTTCTCCTATAAGATATACTTTTTTGTGATCCAGGTCATACTGTGTTATGTTCTCATTGATTTGAACTTTGTTTACAGATTGTCGCTCTAATTCTGAGACGGCTATTTCTACATTGAAATGACCTGCATTTGCTAAAATCGCTCCGTCCTTTAGTTCGTTAATTACTTCGCTTCCTATTACATCTTTGCAACCAGTAGTTGTAATGAAAAGATCTCCAAATACTGATGCGTGTTTCATAGTTGTAACGCTAAACCCATCTAATTTAGCTTTTAATGCCGAGATTGGGTCAACTTCTGTAACGGTGACGTTGGCGCCAAGCCCTGCAGCCTTTTTCGAAATACCTTTTCCCACATGTCCATATCCCGCAACAATAACATTTTTTCCAGAAAATAGAATATTTGTGGCGCGAATAATACCGTCTAGGGCCGACTGTCCTGTTCCGTAGACATTGTCAAAGTCATGTTTCGTCTCTGCGTCATTGACTGCGATTATGGGATACATTAACTTGCCTAATTTTTCAAGCGCCCTCAATCTTATTACACCTGTTGTGGTCTCTTCAGTTCCGCCGTACAATGCGGATTTGAAATCGCCTATTGATTTATGGATCTCGATAGTTAAGTCAGCCCCGTCATCTATCGTGACATTAGGTTTGATTTCCATTGCACTACTTATGTCTTTATAATACTCACTCGTAGAGACGCCTTTACTTGCGTAAACTGATACTCCTTCGTCAACGGCGATCGAAGCGGCTACATCATCCTGCGTGCTCAGTGGATTACAACCACACCAAGATAATTCTGCTCCTGTAGATTTCAAGGTTCTAATTAATACTCCGGTCTCCTTAGTTACATGCAAGCAACCACTAACGCGTACACCTTCAAGAGGTTTTTTATCACGATATTTATCTCTGAGTGATACTAAAACAGGCATATGTTCTTCTGCCCAGTCGATCTTTTTCTTTCCTTTGTGGGCAAGAGATTCATCCTTAATTCTATAGTGAACCATTGTGTGATTCAAGGCTTAATCAGCCCATATATTATTTTATTCGATCGGATGGTGATCTAAATAGCCTAATGATTCCTTATTACCATGTAATCTCTACAGGTTAAGATCATAATTTTTTTATAATCACTCGATTTTCCAAGATCTCTGTTCAAAGTAACAACGACAGATACTATAAAATGTATTTGAATAAGAGTTAGAAGCCAACTAAGTCATCGCATCAACTCATTAATGCATCATGGGTTCAATATTGAATCGTTAGTTCCGGAGGTTATTTATTAAATACTGATCCGGCTCGTACACAGAACCATACTCTTGGGCCAGACCTCTCAAGGTTTTTACTATTGATTCAATTCCATAGCTTTTAACTGTTCCAAAGAGTTCTGATTTAAGCCCCATTCCAAGCTTTAATGCTTTCTCAAGATCGGTTTCGTCACAAGCACCATTGGATATTAACCAACCTGCATTATTAGCTGCAAAGGCTACCAATTTAATAGGATCATATTGCTGGATGTCACTGGTGGGTACGTTGATTCGCTCATACTGTTCATTTTTGTACTCGTAGAATCCGGAACCTGACTTTTGGCCATACTTTCCTTCTTCAAATAATTTCTGTATTATAGGATGGGGATTTACAACACGCTTGTCCCTAGAGTACATCTCCATTGTTGCCTTATAAATTACATCCAAGCCCGTATAGTCGGCAAGCTCAAAAATTCCCATAGGAAATTTCATCTTTTCCTTGACTGCGGAATCAATAGCAACCAAACTAGTATGGTCTCTCTCCAAGCAGTAGGCCGCTTCGTGAACTAGTGGTATAAAGATTCGATTGATTATGAAGCCAGCGACATCCTTACGACATAGAATAGGCTGCTTTCCGAGCGAGCGTATGAAACTCATAGCATTATCAACAATATTTGTTTTAGTCTCCTTGCCTGGTATTACCTCTACTAATTGCATCAATTGTGGAGGATTAAAGAAGTGGAGTCCTATGAACCTGTCCGGCCTAGAGGTAAGCGAAGCAATTTCTGTGATTGGCAATGTACTTGTATTTGATGCGTAAAGAGTCTTGGACTCAGCAAACTCATCGATCCCTTCATAAACTTTTTTCTTTAGGACCAAATCCTCAGGAACTGCCTCGATAACGAGATCTGAATTGTGCAATCCTTCCTTCAGATCGGTTGTTAATTGAATGCGTCCAAGTATGTTTTGCATTTCCATCTCGGAAATTTTCTGTTTCTGAAATAATTTTTCAAGAGACCATTTTATCTTTGCAATAGCCGAATCCAGAAATCTTTGTTCGACGTCCCTCAACGATATACTGTACCCAGCCATTGCAGACACCTGAGCAATCCCATGACCCATAGTACCGGAACCAATGACTGTTATTTTCCTAATGCTAGACAATGTTAGTCAGATATTTTTGTCCGCACTATAATTTTACTCTTTTTTAATAGGTACACTTAAAATCACGCTAAGTAATTAAACACGCATTGGATGTTGAGCGGTTCACTGCAGACGTAACTAACTTATCAGAGAGATTGATTTCTGGATGTTCACCAGACCATATTCAAAGGTTAAATTTCGTGAGGGAAAGACTGATTGCACTCTATAAGAAAAATATTGTCAAGATTAATCATTCTGTCATGGAATTGATCTGCGCAATGCATCTAATAAGATATGGATATCGCGTAGATGTTGAGAAGCAATTGACTGACACGCTTGTTTGTGATGTCTTTGCTACAAAAGGCGACGGACAGGTAATAATAGAAATCGAAACTGGCTTCATGCCTCCCGAGCATGCGTTAGATCCTTTCTCCTACTACGTTTCTAGAATTGTCAGCAAAATTTCTCGGTACAGTAAACATGCAACTGAATTTATTATGGCAACACCCGGCGTAAACCTACTGCCAATTCCAGTCCTTTTTTCTGCGCCCCCAACATATAGAAATTCTCACGCGGTAAGACAGCTAAAGTCATTGTGTGACCAATATTACAAATCCCCACAGCTTGAGATTCAGGAGATAGTAAACGCGAGACTACATAGGATATATGTCATTAACGTAGACGAAGGCAAAGTCATAGAGACTGATATAGATTCGTATTTTAAAATAATAGCACCTTTGATAGCACTAGCAGGTTTTAGATCTATATATTAAGAAGAGAATACGATACGCATTGAGATGTCGATATTAGGCCAGGGCCCTCCAGGTTAGACCATCACTCCAATTGTGCTGAGTTGTCAATTCTACGTCAGGTTTAGTTCCCCACTGTATCGAGGGCAATTATCACTAAAATATTCATGGTAAGATACTGGACTTACATTTAGCCAGAGCAAGTTTCTAATATAGTTTAGCAAATTCCATATTATCTATATAATTAAAGCGG
>Ga0070716_100000027_pt1 | contig 64787 bp, 100 predicted proteins | sample LARL112metaG_FD_71395 | JGI IMG/M metagenome (GOLD analysis project Ga0070716, IMG submission 71395) | Corn, switchgrass and miscanthus rhizosphere microbial communities from Kellogg Biological Station, Michigan, USA - LAR L11-2 metaG | ecosystem: Host-associated > Plants > Roots >... | reverse complement strand
GATATTGTCGCTCGATGTTTTTGCCAGGGTATCCAAGCGACTATCTGTAAAGTTCAAAGAAAAGGTGACTATTGTTGCACCGCCCTATGAAACCTTCCTTGAGCAGCTAAACAATCCTAATCCTGCGGAATCGGTGGCGACACTGAATGAATTATATGGCGATAAGGTGAAATCCCAAACTGGCTACCATCAGGCGTATGGCGAGTGCCAGAAAGTCTATCGTCGGATGTATGGGCAGGTCATCAACGGTAAGTTTACTCCCTTGTTCAATCGGGCGTGGGGTACAAGTAAGAACTATGTGCGGACGCTGGCGCTCACGATTATCACGGATGAACTAAAGCGTACAGGGTTAACCGAGGTGCAGTGGTCATGGCAGCTATGGTCAGAGAAGCTAGGCTATCGACCCTCTACCATTCGCACGATATTCAAAGATGCTGGCATTGGCGTGCTACAGGATCAGAATGTTGATATTCCACTCGCCAGCAACGATGTAACTGTGCTTATTGAGCGTATTGGCAAGATAAGTAAAACCGATTGGGATGCAACCGCTAAGGGATTTCCACAGGCCATTGTGACCAGCGCTGGTGCAATCTGTAATCTTGGCACAAAAGATTGGAAGAAGTTCGTAGCCGAGGCTTGTAACGCTGGGCTGAACCTATCCATTCGCTATCATCAACCTAACCGACAGTACTTGATTACTGAGCAGAGACCGCCAGCGGAAAAGAAATCACGCGGCAAAAAGAAACCTGTTGAGACTACAGCACTGCCCGCAATTGTCGAGCAAGCGCCAGTGAAAGAAAAGAAACAACGCAAGCAGCGCAAGCCCGCTGAAAAGTGGGTAGGTCAGTTCCATGCGTTAATCGACACAGAATGTGTGCCAGTTGACCCAACGCTACCAATTGAAATGGTAGTACAATGGGAGATGTTCGACTTGCTAAATGGTAAAAATCAGGAGGATGCTATGTTAGACGAACCAATGGATGATACACCGTTCGGTGTATCGGATAACCCAATAGTTAATAAGCAGTGGGAAGATAGTCAGACTGAGCAATCTGACCAAGTTACCGCGTCCGATGAAATGGTCAATGATAATAACACTATTCCATACACCGTTGTTTGCGATGTGCGTAGCGAGTTATGGAAGTCCACGCCAAATGAACAGAAGATGTATTGTGGTCGCGCCAACTTCTCACATGGTTTCGCTGAAAGCTATTGGCACAATCCCTACAAGATAGGCGAAGATGGCACTCGCGAGGAAGTTATTACGCAGTACCGCGTACACCTATTTAGCAATCCAGAGATGCTACGACGCATTCCTGAACTGCGTGGCAAGCTACTAGGTTGCTGGTGCAAAAAGGACGGTGAGGCGTGCCACTGCGACACACTCGCGTATCTGGCAAATCTTGAAGATGACAAGTTACAGGCGATTATTGACGACCCAATTGTGGCTGAACTCATGTGCAGTTATGGCGGTGAAGTGGTCAGCATTGAGCCAACTGAGCAGCCAAGTGACGATGACGAACCCGACTATCCAGAATACGAACCTGATTATTATCCAAGTGAAATGTGGGGCGACTTTTAGCACAAGACGACAGTTCTGTGATAAAATAAGCGCATCAACAAAAATCCCTCCGCGATGCGACAAACATCCGAGGGTTCTAGTGTGTAAAGGACACCAGCTTATGAATACAAGTTTACCATCCCCAGACAATTCAGACAACGACCCACAGATATTCACTTTCAATGGAATAGATATTCCGGTTCGCAATCACAAGGGGCAAAAGTGGTGGGACGCTTCCCCTGTATGCAATGTTCTTGAAATAGCCAATGTTTCACAAGCCGTTAGTCGATTAGATGACGATGAACACACCATTATCATTAATGTATTGAATGGTGTACCTGTGCGGAATTCTGTAGTTAATCAAGCAGGGTTATTCTCATTGGTTCTTGGTAGTCGGAAGCCAGAGTCGAAGGCGTTCAAACGTTGGTTGACCCATGAGGTGTTACCTGCATTGCAATCGACTGGTACATATTCAATGTCATCTTTGACTGAAGCTGAAATGATACTTGCGCAGGCTCAGTTTATGGTCAAGATTGAACGTGAGGTAAAATCCCTGCGTAAAGATGTTGGCGAGATCGTAGAACGGTTGGATAATGCTGATTGGATGACCGTCAAACAGTATTGCAATGTTAACGGAATTAAGTGGACTGTAGCGCTGTTGCAGTTGTGGGGTAAGGCCGCGAAGCAATATAGCATAGAACATCAGATTGAGGTAATCCCTATTGCTGATGCTCAATATGGTTCTCTGAATACGTATCACAAAGACGTATTGAAGCTCGTGTGCGTACCTAAACCTAAACTGAATGGTCAATTGCCACTGCTATCGAATGGTGACAAATAATGACTTACAGGCTGCTCGATTTGTGCTGTTGTAGTGGTGTAGCAAGTCGTGGGTATCGTCGCGCTGGTTTTACTTGCACTGGCGTAGATATTGAACCGCAGCCGAACTACCCTTACGAATTTATTTTAGGTGATGCACTGGATTACCTCGCGGCTCATGGTTATGAATACGATGCTATTCATGTATCACCCCAGTGTCAGGGCTACAGTAATTTAAGCAAACTCGGAACCTATGATCCGTTATCGTACCCTAAGCTGATTGCGCAGTTTAGGGCGCTACTGGATAAACTTGGCAAGCCTTACGTAATCGAGAATGTCAAGGGTGCTTATCCTGACATGTGCAATCCGTTTGAACTATGTGGTTACACGTTTGGATTAAAAGTCTATCGCCACCGTCTGTTTGAGAGCAATCTATATATCATGTCACCGCATCACATTAAGCATCCTGAGCCGTGTCCACCGAGCGGACGTGGGCCTAGTAAAGTGCATGGGATTATCAGCATTACAGGGAGCGGTGGGGCGCAGGGATTGACTGTGCCTTATATGGAATATGCAAAAATGGCAATGGGGATTGATTGGGATGACATCACTCGACATGAGATTAGCGAAAGCATTCCGCCTGCTTACACTGAATATATCGGCAAACAGTTAATGTCAGCACTGTCAGCAGGAGGGGGTTCACAATGAGCTTGAATTGCGTAGATGGTACAGAGATATTCGATACGGTGATGGATAGTTTAATTCAACTTGACAATCTGAATGACAGTGTGGATTTGTATTCACTCATCGTTGGATTGATTAGAACGCTGCAAAAGCACGGCTGGATGTGCGTAGGTGAAAGTAGATATTGGGATCATGCGCTGGTTCAAAGTGCGCTCAAAGACTTACATCCTGATTGGGATAGTACTTTAGAATAGCGGTAAAATAGAAACACGCGAGGTGGTTGATATCTCGCGTGTTTTGTTACGCAGGTTACTCATTGGCGTATACAGTGTAGGATAGGTAAAGGGATTTGTCAACATGACCACAGCGATGACTACGATTGATATTGAAGCGGAATTAGCTGTGCTTACATTGGCACAGCAACGGGATTATGTCGAATCCACATTGAATGCTAAATATCATTTTGAACAGGGCGCAGACCACTTCGATAAAGCTATTGCACTGTTATCCCATGTTAAGCGCGAGAAGCTCTATTTGGGTACGTATCGTAGCTTTAGCGCTTATGTTGCCGCTGAGTTCCAGCAGGCGCGTAATACTCTGTACGAATGGATTAACAACGCCGACATTAATCAAGAATTGTCTCCATATGGCTACAAGTTATTAACCGTCGCTGAAACCGAGGTGCTCAAACATTATCCGGTGGAGCAGCGTCAGGCTATCCTTGCAGTAGCTTATGGAAGTGCCCCGGAGGGTAAAATTAATGCCCCGATGCTGCAAGCTGCGGCGGATGCGGTGATTAAAATAGCGCATGGGCCACTGTCCAATAGGCTAAAAGCGGATACACTTAATGAGGCGGCAATTGCTCATGATGCGCAGGTGAGCGAGAAACAGATAGTTAGTCGTAGGTTTGGGCAGTACCACAATGAGTTAATTACCACTGTTGAGCAGGTGTTAGACGAACTTCCTAATAAGTTACGGGGATTAAAAGAATCGGCAAGAATCAAGATTGTTATTTACACGGAAAGCGAGTAGGCGATGAGTATTGGTCGAATGCCCAAGTATGGCGCAAGGCGAGATGACAACGAGAAGCCAATTGTAAAGCAAGCTCGTCAGGCTGGGGCGAAGGTGATTTATATCAGCGCTCCCGGCAAGCCTGACCTACTTGTTTACTGGCCCCCAACTGGTCGCTGGTTTGTGGGAGACATTAAGCAAAAGAAGGGTAAAGCTACTGACTTACAAAGTGAATGGGATATACTTGTTGCCCCTGATGCTATTCCATTTTGGCGCACCATTGAAGATTTGCTTATTACCATTGGCGCAATGGATGACCCTGACCCGACCCATATTACCCGACCCGGCATAGGAGACTAACATTGTGGATGAATTACTAGTTTGGCACAAGGACGGAATTGGTCAAAAGGACGGTGACAAGTGGGGTGGCGTGCGCTTCTCTGCTGTCTTTGAACAACCGGGACTGCACTACCAGTTCCTAGTAGCGGTTTGGATGGGCAATAGTACGCCCGATTTCATTCAAGGTGAATATTATTTCACCGTGCGCGACTTAAAGCACAACAAACGCCAACTCAAGTTAGAGACTATTCAGCGTAAGCCTGCTACGAGCTTTGCCCAGGCGAAAGAGGACGCACGTAACTGGTTGTATCGCAGGCTAGAAGAACTTGCCATTGAACGTGGAACAAACCGCAAGTTGAGCAGTGCAATCAAGAGGAATTAAGCAGTGATTACCATTACCTATCAGCAAGACCATATGCCCGATCCGATTGTCTACACAGTACCGCAGGACATTGAATTTGAAGACGATGAGAAGCCCGTAATTGCTTATCTCAGCGAACGTTATCCGTATATGTCGCTCGATGAACGAAAGTCTATCCATGTTCAGCAGAATAGTCTCAACCGCACCAATTTCTATTTGCGCATGACTGAGGAATATCTAAATGAACTCGGTTGGGCTGTCCTGTTTCCGTTGGGGGTTAAACACGAGAAACCCACCTGCCCTAAGTGCCACAGTCTGATATACATCAAGATTTCACGTAACGATGAGGGATTGTGCGTATGTCATTGCATGGATTGTGGTCACGAAAGTACACTGACTAACGAAGAATACTATGTGGAGACAATGTAACGATGCAATTAGATGATACGATTGAGCAGTTACGCGGTATGGTAGGAATGGTCGATACTGCTAAAAATCACAAGCGTGATGAGCAAGAGCGCGTTGGCGCTTTGGTATTTGCTATCATGCACGCTTGTCAAGCGAGTATTTACAGCAACTTTCACCCAGCCAGGTATGGGTACACTATTCATGATTACAAGCATGTTCTCATGAGTGCTGCGGAATCTATCATGATGGGCGTTCCGTTAGATAAGGTATTAGATACATTACCGGAATACACGATTATTCCACCGATAGATTGGAATTATTACAGAGCGTCAAAAGAGGATTAAGCTATGAATTATACTGCTGGTGGTAATTTTGCCGACCATTTCAATAAACTGCATGATATATTACATCCTCGTGAGGCTGCGGTTATTCCTATGGTAGAGGTGCTATTCTTTTTGCATATGTTTAAGAGAGGGGGATGTACCATTAAACGTCGCGGTAAATTGTCGATATTTGATATAACTGGACATCAACGAATTGAGTGCGTTTATGTTAGCGGGTTTTTACCCAAAGATTCTGCTTATATACTTGACCTGAATGCGATTGATAGGCAAACCCAAGCCGCGATATATCATTTCAATAATCGTTAGTATTTCGTTGTTCTATTAACACTTCCTTGACTTTCGATTAACTATCGCATATGCTTAAGGGGAACTCAATAACACTTACTTAGGTGACACTTGCGTATACTTATCCTAGAGGACAATCCTAACGATGTGCAGCTAATCCGTTACAGTTTACGCGGGTTAGAGTATACGTCGCTTCTTGTTGCCACTGAAAAAGCGTTTTTAGACGCATTAGAGGAGCGGTGGGACATTATACTCGCGGATTACAATTTGCCGCAGTACAACGCCCTCTTAGCGCTGAATGAACCTAAGTTTACGACGCTGCGTATCCCGATGATTATCGTCACGGGTTTTTTACAAGAAGACTCGATGACTACTTTAATCAATTTAGGCGCACAGGGATTTATCGTCAAATCCGATTTGACTTTGCTTCCACAAATGATCCAGCGGGTGACATCCAATGGACGTTAATGTTATTATTGGGACACTCATTGGTAGTGTAATTGCAGTTGGTGGCCCCATTACCTTATTTCTAGTACGCAATCAAAAGAATTTTGAACGTCTGATTGATCAATTAAAACTGCCAGCGATTGAAGCGAAAGTGACGGCGCAGGCCACGCAAAGCACTGCTCAAGATACGCTGACAACGGTCAATCAGTTTAGCAGTCAGATGACATCCGTACTTACCTACCTCGCAGATGCAAACCGGGAACTCGCTGCACAAAAAGCAGCGGTTCTCACTGAAAACCAAGCCTACCACAAACGGGTTGAAGACAACGAAGATAAGATAAAGAAGTTTACCAGTGAAGTTGATTCTTTGCTCAAGCAGCGAGCGTTGGATAGCCAAGCGCGGGATGCCCAAATAGCCGAGCTTGTGGAAAAGGTGGGCAGTATGGATGATGCACTAAGAGGAACGCAAAAGGCGCTCACCGAAGCACAGGTCGAACTTGAGACTACTAAGTCCGAACTGCTAGAGAAATTGAGACTTACTCAGATTGAACTTGAGTTGGCGAAGGCGCGTATCGTGGAACTTGAAAGGCAGTACGCGACGGCGGTGACTGAAAAAGCTCAAGTCGAAAAAGATTTAGCAACAGCTAATGAGAAAGTGGTTCAGCTTGAGACGCAAGTAAGGCAGTTACAAGGTCAAGTGAGAGATTTACAGAACCAGCTTGACGCCCAGAAGCCTACTGCACCCCCTGAAACGACCACGATGCCATGAATGTACACGATTTATTATTGCTAGTCTGCGGTGGCCTCGCTGGGGCCATTTTGACGCTAATTATCGTTAGTGTTATTGTCGTCAACTGGTTGGCAAAAGTAAGTGGAGGGTTCCGTAATCTATGACAATCAAGCGTGAACATATTTACAATGTATTAGCGATTATTATCGCGTGCCTGATTACACTCATCGTAGGGATGGTATGGTTCCCGTTTTCTCAGTAAGCCCTGGGGAACTACTCACCTGGCACTGTGTAACATTCGCTGTAACACTTGCCATTGTATCGGTTATAGGGTATTTGTTGACACGCAAACGATAACCAAGTAGACTGTAATTGGTCGTGATGATTAGTTTCCTTCTGATTGCTTTACGATAGCGGACGCGCCACCTACTCCCCCAATAGAGTGTGGCGCGTTCCGTTTTTATGATGTATGATAGGCGCATGAGACCAATATCGTACTGAGCAGTACATGGGTTGTAGGGTTTGGTCGTTGGTCCCATGTATGCGGGTAATGGTGTATACGGTTAGCACGATAGGATTTAGAGCCTATAGGAGCGCAGTTCAAATCTGCGCAGCCCGACAAGTTCACGGAGTAAAACAGGTGCGCAACTGTAGATTTATACTGTGAACGTGGGTGGTAGTTTAGTGGTAAAACAGCGGATGCGATTCCGTCGTCGCAAGTTCGATTCTTGCCATCCCAACATCGCACACGATGACTGTGCGTAATAACCTGCGATACCCATAGAGGATTGCGGGTTGTTTTTTTGTGCGGTTGACAGATTTTGCAGTAGGGATTATGATTAACCATGTAGTAAGTATCCTGACCTAAGCAGCAGGATATAGGACGTATCTGCTAGGTGCGTTACTATGGTCACTGTATGACGGTAAATGGCAGCAAAGGTTATCGCTCACGTCTTTGTAAAACCGTGAGCGAGTTTATGGCGGGGTAGAGCAGTAGTAGCTCGTCTGGCTCATAACCAGAAGGTCGAAGGTGCAATTCCTTTCCGCGCTACAACCCAATATTAAAGAGGCTCCACGACTCGGATAAACCACTAACCTAACTAGTTAGTGGTTTTCGTTTTCATGGTATAATGATTACCAGCAACCTCCTTTGCTAATGTTTGACAGGCATAAGCGGCGATATTCACGTATCGCCGTTTGTGTTTTAGGTGTACAATTAACTCATCATTCGCAACCACCTCGACTTGACGGTTATGGTGACTGTGGATAAGACCCGCCTGCGGAGGTACACGTAGGCGGCTTTTGTTGTTGTAGCGCGTAAGTGGATTTGGGTGTACAATTAAGCATCAAATGAAACGAGATTACCGCACTCAACATGCAAGTAATCTCATAGACACAAGGATAGTAGCCTCATGTCTGCACTCAATAATAACACAATCTCCAGTTATCCACCTGATGTAAACGTTCAATTTTGCAATTGGATTAAAAGTGAATACGGCTCCAATGTCATCGGCAGAATAGATTATCTAGTTCACGAACTGTATGAGTTCAATCGTTACGTAAAAGGCAAGTATCCTCAATTCAATCCGCAATCTAATTTGCGCGTTGTGAATGATACGATTGTTCGCACTCAATTCTTTTTCGATGATTGGGAACAACCTCGGTATACTGGGCACTGGGAGCCAAGCAAGGGCGTTAAGGCTACCCTGTGGCGACTAGTGTACGCATTAACCAATAAGGATAGGCATCGACAAAAAGGCTACGAGTGGAAGTTAGAGCGGGTGATTGGCGATGTTTTTACATCTACCGTGAAATTAGAACGCTTTATGCTTCGGCGTCAAATGGATTATAAAGAACGAAGGTTGTTCTACAGTGGGATGGATAGACTTGATGCGATTGACATTGCGATAGGTTATGAAGCGTTGACAGATACGCTGTATGCGTTGAATTATTGCAGATGGGGTGTATAATTAAGATTGCCTGTGACGAAAGTTTGACACGAGTTAGGCGCGTGGGTTTAGCCGTTCTATCCGCCCAGACGGTACAGGCGTATATAAACGAAAAAGCCGATAGGATCAACTATCGGCGTAAACAAGGAAGATGTAGTTCCATGTCCAAGAAGAATCGTAACACAAACCCCTCAGATATTCAACTTGCAATCCCTCAGCTTCGCATTCCATTTGAGAGCATTAAGCATATAGACGATGATGGCAACGAGTATTGGTATGCTCGTGAGCTTATGCCTGTCTATGAGTACAGCCGATGGGAAAATTTTAGTAAGTCTATCTCTAAAGCGATCATCTCTTGTAATAAGTCAGGAAGCGGCTCGGATAGACATTTTCTTACTATCGCGAAAAAGGTCGAATTAGGCAATAGCGTTATCCGAGAGATTGACGATTACAAGTTATCTCGGTTGGCGTGTTATCTCATTGCCATGAACAGCGATGCAAGTAAAGCGATAATTGCTGAGGCGCAACTCTATTTTGCTAGTCAAACGCGCCGTCAGGAACTTGCAGACGAACAAGCCAAGCTAGAAACAACTAAGTCTATCAATGCTTACCTGCTAAAAGGTTTCGATGAAGACCGTGCAACGGCACGGGTTGAAAGCAAACAGTCTCAAAAAGAATTGACTAACGCACTACTGGCTACTCACGAAGAACATACGCCTAACTTTGGGGAGATAGGCGCTATCCAAAATCGTGGTCTATTTGATATGAGCAAAGCGGAGATTGTGAAATACTTTGGATTGCTACCCAAAGACGAAGATAAGTATCGTGATCGTCTAGGGTATTATGCGTTGACTGCACTTAAAGAGGCGAATAAGGCTTGTGCGAAACGTATGAAGTCAATGAAACGAGAGTTGACGACTGATGAACAAGCCCAAATTGTACATGATGTGGTTTATATCATTGGGCCTACGTTTCGTGACCTTGCGGCTTATGCTGGCGAGGATTATCTGAGCGGGGCGTCTATTGATGATAATGGGCGTATACTCATTAATCGCAATGTGCCATTAATCGGAGGCGGCAATGAGTGAGCCTATTTACTGCGAACACTGTGGTTCGTTGCTCATCTGGAAAGACGATGGCTGGTTTTGTAATACTCACGGTGAATTTGTGGTTAATGAAGACTCTATCGAGTGCGAACGTTGTCATCGTCATAGGGCAGTGTTCGATGGAATGAGCGATGAGATTGAGGTATACAAGTGTGAAATCTGCGAGTGGACATTTAGGGCAATTGCCATTACTAGGGGAGGATGAATAGCACATCATGGGATATTTTGAGATTGGCATTTATCACCCGAAAACAGAAGAGAATATTGGCACGCTATGGCGCAGTGCATATCAACTCGGTGCGTCTGGTATCTTCACTATTGGTCGTCGCTACAAGGCGCAAGCCAGTGATACTTGCAAGGCTACGCGACATATTCCACTGCGACACTACGAGACATTGGATGATTTTCAGACACATAGACCGATTGATTGTCTGCTAGTTGGTGTTGAATTTGGTGGAGTTACCCTGAGTGCTTTTGTGCATCCCAAACAATGCGTCTATTTGTTAGGCGCAGAAGATCATGGATTATCGCCTGATGCGTTGTCGATTTGTCAGTGTGTGGTATCAATCGAGAGTGTCAATCTAATGTCATATAACGTTGCGGTTGCTGGTAGTATTGTGATGTATCACCGATTGGTAGGTAGTCATGGTTAGATGGACGTACTTTAAGGACATTGGCGGCGACGAGTGCTGTGAGGCATGGATAGGCCCCGCGCATATCACAGTGTGGACTGATGGTAGCCCCGTTGATCGTCGTTGGCATTACGCTATTGTGGATAGGGCTGGCGATGACATGCTACGGAGCGCAGACTTCCATGAGCGAGGGTTTACGAGCATGGATGGGGCCAAAGAGTCAGCAAAGAATAAGGTGAAAGGACTAATGGCGATGAAAGGTGTAGTTAAATCATGAGTAACATTCAGGAGTTGGGTATCACCGATGAATTGGCGGTTGCGTTTATGTCAATTGCCGTTCATCCCGACGTTTTTTATCTGATGTTAGAGGGTGAACAAATAGGCAGACTTTTTGAATTAGAGGTAGTTGGGCCAGAAGGAGTTCACCCGGCGTTCACGGAGATGACCAAACCTTACAGTAAGTTCATCCAAATGTATCGTGAGCTAGAACTGCTACCTAAAACTGCTGCGGTGATCGGCATGATGGTAGACATTGGTAAGCAGATAGGGTTCCCGTTAGCGAAACGATGGATGGAAAAGCGCAGAGAGGATGGGAAGCTATGACTGAGCAACGATGTCCTAATTGTGGTCAGTGGATGGTCGAGCGCGATGACATGCTGTTCACCTGTCCGAAGTGCGACGATACGCTAGACCTGCGCTATGGTGTCAATCCGCCGTTTGACGTGCCGGATTTAGCAGAGATAGATGTACAGAACGCGCTAGACCGTATATGGCGTGGGTACATGGAAGCTGTGCGTATACCAAAGGAAACTTTAGACAGATTGCTTGGCGAGGAATAAGTCATGACCATTGACGAAGACACCCCACGTGAAAAACTTGAGCAGCGATTGACGACCCTGCATACATAAATCGTAAACCTGCTGGATAAGGTTGAGATCAAGGAGAAGGAAGCACAGCGCATCCAGTTAATCTTAGATGAATTAGACGAAGGTGATGACAATGAGCAATAAAATCTACTTTGATGATGAGCGGCAACGGCAAATTTACTTAACCGAACAAGAGATGATCGCACACTTTCAGGATGAGTTTCGACAAATCGCTGAGGGTATCACGGAGGCGTTCAGCGCCCTCAAGGACGCCCTTGAACTAGCGAAGTCCGATATGGATGAGGCAGACGCCCGTATAGGCAGGGTGAAGCGATTAAACGAACTTATTAGCCAGCAGCCCGACCCTGATGCTGCAAGAGCGGCGGTTGAGCATGAATGTCGCGGGGTGTCGCCAGATGAGCGTGAGAGTATCTATCAAGCCTGGATAAACTTTTGGGAGGACAATTAATCACGATGGATAAGTTATTTTCGCAGAGGCAATGGGCAAAGCAAGAGCAGATAGCCAAATTACAGGCGGAACGTGAACGGCTAATTCAATTGTTACAAAAGCCGGGAGCGCCTCTAGCATTTACGAGAAAGCAGCTTGCGAGTATAGATTTGACGATACAGGCATTATTGGATGAGAAGTGATGAGTTACCATATCAATGACGATCCGCGCATTTACGATCTACTGAATAGACTGTACGCATATGGATACAGTGATAAATTTGAAGTTCATCAGGCGCACGATATTAGCATAGATGTGAGCTACGTTACCGAGGAAGGGCATATTGATGTCTGGGAGATAGAAGTTTACTGCGATCAATGCAAGAAGCATTTAATGTTTTTAAGCGCTATGGAAACTGACGTTTTTGACATTGATACTGTAGATAGATTGGTTGATGCGCTGGAGTATCTTACGGAGAGATATGGTGTATAAATGAGAACGGGCTACTGATGGGTAGCCCGTTTTGGTGGTGGAGGATTAGTAGCCTGATACGATACGTTGAGCTATTTCATACGAGATGGCAGCATCGTGATAGGCTTCATCTAATCTGTCTGGTGCATTAACTAGATGTCCAGATAAAGTGATTGGTGCGTTTTCTCCTATTTCGTTATAGAAGTTCATGAAATGTTCAGGAGACCCTTGCTCTCGATAATCACCCATTTCTGTACGCGCTAGTCCACGTGCATGTAACAGGGCTTGCCGTTGGTCGGTGAATATTGCCACAACAACGCCGTGCCAAGTGATAACGTAAACCTGTAGATTGTCAGACATGATAGTTAGATTTCCTTCTTATTGCTGAAATTCTGCGTAATCATGGATGCGCAGCCCCCAATGATTGTTAGTGATTGTGGAGATTATTTGGCATACTTAGTTGCAATGCGGGACTTGAATTCGACATTGTTCCAAGTGGGCGGTGGAATCACTGGTACATGTGGATTGATGCGAAGTGAGCCATAAACGTAATAGCCGTGTTCATCTCTGTGTGCGGTAGGACGATCAAGTAAACTGCGGGTAACTGTGCCATCTTCCCACCATGAATAGCAGTAAGTTTCACTCTGATCGAGCGCTTGATGAGTAATATGATTGGTCATGATTAGATATTTCTTCTTTGTGCAATATGGACAGTATAGACTTAGCGATACTTCGGTAGTTGATGCGTTGGCATAGGAATGTTGGCGCGCTTTTGGAACTGCGCACGACGATGGATGTATAGACCAAAATGAACCACGATGGATAATACTAGTAATAGAAACATTTATCCTCCCTGCTCAAATTCAACGAATTCACGTGGTATAACGACAGTTTTCACATTGTCGATATACCGATTACTCACCGGCTCGTATAGCCATACTGAGAATTTCTCTGCATCAGGTTCGGTGTCACGGGCCAGTGTACCCTTCGTATCGCGCTCAAACTTTGCGCCAAACTTGGACACTGCACCTGCCTTAATCGTGACACCCCGACCTCGTAGATACCATTCGGTGTCCATAGTGTTATTCCTTGTGCTTTTTTGCTTGGGTGCGATGCCGTTTGAGCTTCATCACTTCACTGCGCACGAGCATATAATGGACGCGCTCAGTATCCCCACGACGTTCACGGTAATAGGCGCTCCACTTGGTCTGCGTCCAGCGCGGTAGTGGTACAGCAGTCAGCATTCCGGGCTTTACCCAGCGCCCGATGTTCTGTGGGAATATTCCCAACATTTCCGCTGCATCTTTAATGGCTATCAATCGGCCCGTATAGGCGTTGTATAGCACGCCTGCCAGTAGTTGACCACCATCGGATAACCAGAAGGCTTGGTCGCCCTTCTGGGCAGGATAATAGGGGTCTACGCCAATCACTGAAAGCAGACCATAAGCCCATGCGATTGCTATGTCAGGTTCATCGGGCTGGCGATCTGGCAGGCTAACGAACGCCAGTGCGTCTAATCGGGCTGTATAGTAGTCTACTTCGACGGCTGGTGCGTTACTGAGTAGGAGCAGCGCTCGTAGTTCCTGCATAGCGCCGTCTACATTTGTAGACTGTATAGGTTTTGCAAGTATAGTACTACTGGTCATTGTAGACAGGCTCACTGTGTGAAATATTCATCATGGAGCGAATTTTGTTTTCATCGCAGAATCGCGCTTGTTCTGCGCTGATAAAATTGGCAGGTGTGTCACTACGCGATTTGAGTAGCGCGATGACTTGTAGTTGCTGTTTGTTAAGTTGGCATGTATAAGATAGTTCTGTGTCGCTTTGCATTGTCAGACAGAACAATGCGACAAATAGAATGAATGTAGCAATAGCAATTCGCTTCATGGTTAACCCCTGTTCTTTGCTTTGCGTGTTGATGCGGTTCGATAATTAGCCGTATTCTTGGCTAGGTCTTTGTGTTGACCTACTTGGGCTTTCTGGTCGTACAACTTATTGATGGTGTCGCGCACAAGTCCATGCTCTACATTCAGCGCTTCTGCGATACGATGGTTTGTGTAACCGGACTTGTGCAGCCTAATAATTTCTTTGACGGTGCGATTCATGTTTACCTCCCAATTTATCTTGATTTCTAGTATAGCCGTTTAATGATTACTTGTCAACTGTCGCCAATGGTTACAACTTAGAATAGACTGGTCTGTATAGCGACAGGTGTGTTATCGAGTTCAATGATAAAGCCACGTACAACGGAAACCGCCAGTGCTTTTAGGGTGTCGATTTCACGGGCCTGTATAGTTTTGTTAGGTGTAATAACCAGTACGGTGTTATTGGCGTTTGTGGACAGATTAACGGTGCATCGGGCGATATGAGAGCCAATTGTACCGATGCGAGTAAAGAGAGCGTTTTGGGTGCTTTGTGGCAGCAGTCTACCGATAAGTACGCGGATGCTGCAATAAGCCCCATCGTAGGTCGCTACGATATCAGCTTCATCGGATTCAAATGGATCGTCGCTGATAGGCTGTATAGGCGCAGGCAGATAAATAACAGGATAATGACAATTTGTATCGTACTGGCGTGGACTATTACCTTTGACGTTATTGCCAGCTTTGGCAAGCGCCCAAAGAATCATCCGGCGTTCGTGTTTGGTGCGTGAGGCTGTAGCGGGTAGTAGTAATGTGGTGGTCATGATAGTTTAGTCCTTCGGATTGATTAGGTCTGGATTGTTGACGATAAACTTAATCTTTTCTTCTTCTGTCATCTCGTCGAAATTGAGAGAAGCCTGTTTAGCTTTGCTGGTGCGTTTGGTAGATTTCGATTTTGGTGTCTCTAGTTGTATCTCAAGTGCTGCGTTATGGACTTCGAGTAGATTGAGTGTAGTCTTTTGGTACTCGAATTCTTTAAGCAGGGCTGTATAGCGATTGTATAGCTGTTCGCCAGCCTTATAGATGCGTTCGCGCTCCTGTGCTTCGGCTAGTGCTTTTTGTTCAGCCTCTAGCCGTGCTTTGCGCTCTAGCTCTAGCTGTGCTTCTAAGTCGCTGATCTTTGGTGTCTTGGTGGTCTGTATAGTGCTGGCGAGTTCTTGCGCTTTTGCCTCTATTTCTTCAATTGACATCAGACCAAAGAAGTCTTTTTGATTCTCTTTTTCTTGCTGCATGTATAAATCGTTGACCATATCTTCAAAATCGCACAGTTTGAGATTGCGTAAGTTGTAAGCCTTAAATGCAATCCATTGGCGGTTGAAATTTAGCTTGGACATGGTTACGGCAAACTTAATAGTTAAACTGCCTTTTTTGACATAATCCTGAATACCATCTGCCAGTTTAAGGATAGCAAGTCTATCTTCAACATAGGTAGTCGTGTGGTTTAGTTGCTTACAAATATCGGCAATGGTCAGACCGCCGTCTAGGATGCGTTGATAATTCTTTGCTTGAGAGACAATATCAACCTCACGGTTAGTTTCGTTGCCCTGCGCGCTGTATAGTGCAAATTCAGCGTCGCTAGGCTTATGTCGGCGTACAGCTACCCATATGGGACATTCTGGATAGAGTGTATAGGGCTTTGCTAGTGCGACACGCATAGCGGCTGTATAGCGCGTATTGCCATCTACAATCCAGTAGATACCGTCTTCAAGGTAAACGTCCAATGGTTTAGCGGGATTAAAACCCTTAGTGGCAATTTGATCAGTTAACCATGAGAGGAATTCTTGATTATATTCTTCTCGGTAGTTAAACCGGATTCGAACATCTGATATGTTTACTTGTTTTAATTCCACCTGAGACATAGTACACCTTATCCTTGTGCTGCTTTGCTATACTTGAAGCTATTGGATAGCTGATAAGTGTTTCTAATTTCTTGCTTGAAATAGTCCATGTGCTGCTTAATGTACTCAACCGGATAACGATCCATAAAAGTTAGTGGATCACACAGATAACAGCGCTCGTATACATAGGTTTTATAAGCAGCTTGCATAACGTGATGTAAGTTACTACGTCCACCAACAGGGCAGCTATCATCAGGAGTACATAGCGTCTTATTTTTGCGGTGCATACCATATTGATTTTTATAAATCTGCTTATACATGAGCGTATAGTCCTTAAACCGACTTGATAAACTGTAGATAGCTGTTTTGTAGCAGTGTTTCATATTGTCGCGCCATTGTGTTACAGCGATTGTAAGCGATGAAACTATTCATCTCTGGCAGTTTGTGACGCCAGTTAAGAAAAGCGTTATCGCGCACACTGGCGTAGCAGTCTAGTGTTACCCTAAAATCGCACAAGATATTGTATGCAGCTTCGTATTCATCAAAATTGTCTTTAGGATTATTTAGCAATGGAATTGAATTCATATACTCTTCTGCCCGATCCACGATAGCACGCATTGCAGCATATTCGCGCCATGCTTGAGAGGCTTTATAGGCTAGGGCTAAAATTTCAATATCGTTGGTGGTCATGGTGCGTTATCCTTATGCTTATTCGCTCACTACTGCGCACTATTACCTTAATGCGCAGTGTGTGAGGGATTAAACGAGATTATCGATTATTGGTCGGAACGCACCAGCCCTCATGTGCAGAGTCATCGTATGACCCATCGGGAAATATGATTTTGACGGTTGCCCCGCGTGGATCGCCTTCAAACACAGCACTAAATCCAAATTGTGCAGCAAGTTGCAAGATACGACGTTCAATTAGTTCTTGGCGGTGCTGTAGACGTTTCTCCCAACGATCATAGCGCTGTGAAATTTTTGCCATAAGCGCTGTATGAGCGGGGCGATCATTATTGTATAGATTCAGCATATAGGCTGATGAATATGGGGCCATAAAATCAACGCCGTTGCATTCTTCCTCTTGCAATCGTTGGTGAGTAGCAGCATGACGCATAATCAATTTAGCCACTTCCCGCGCTTGATCGTAGGCGATCAGATTGCCATGTTCAGTATATGGAGTATATTTCACCGCCATTTTTCCGAACTTGTCCATAAATTCACGACGCCAGTTGTTAACTTTACTTGAGTAAGACATGATAGTTATTCCCTCATACTTTGCTTATCGTGCTAAATTGCACGGGTTAAGCCATAAGTCCTCACTTATGGCCTATTCCGTTAAATTTAGAATAAACTTAACTGCACTTCGGTTGATTCTTCTGCAATTGGCAATGGACTGGCGATAACCTCGATTTGTGTATACGGATTCTCCTGTAAATACAACTTGCGATAGTGGTTAAACTGCTTTGGTGTAATATCCTCAATGCGAGCAATAAATGAGGATAATTCGATTAGGCTATCCATTGCCTGATAAGGATTGCTACTCTTTAGCAGCATCATGTACTCATCTTCAAGATAGGTTAGATACTCACCTTGTGTCATATCCGCCACTGCAAGTAAAGCACGCTGTGATTGTGTCATATTGGTTAATTACCCTCAATGAGCGCTAATAGCTCATGGTAATAGCTAACGTTTTCATCGGGGCAAATATCAGCTTGTTTGATCGCAGATTCGATGTAAAAGATTGCGAATTCGCGGTCTAGTTCTGCAACCGCTAAAATCATCTTGAACAGTGAGCGCTTAGACATAGAACACCTTATTCCTTATTAATCATCAACCTTACTATGATTACTAGTATAAAGTGCTCTTGATTGGTTGTCAATAGAATTGGTACTAAAGTACTACCTAGTTATCGCTGCGCCCATAAACCAAAATTAGCATTGTATCTATCAGGGACTTGCGCCAATTCGATAGCTTATTAGCTTCTAATTTGAAATTATCAGTTAAGGCATATACGTCAGCGGTTTTTTGGTTCAATTCGCCTATTTCACGTTGAATACTCGACCAGGCAAGATTAGATTGCAATGTTTCGTTAAACGGCTTGACTTCGGTCATGATGAATTGATAAATATCAGCATCCAGTACAATGTCATAAAATCCTGAATTGATACGATCTAGGGGATTATGACCATTGCCTAGATCGTAGATTAGATTAATGGCTAATTGGCGTCTTTTGCCCCATACACGCGGCTCAAGATAGACAATATACTCAACTGTATCGCGTGGATAATCGTTATTGTCGTTTTGCCACCAATAGTCGTTATCGGGATCAACCAATGGGGTTAAGTCGGTTAAATAGAATTGATTGTCTAGCCACATATCGTTAAATAGTTTGACTGTAGCTAGTCCAAGTTCTACCAATTGAAACAAGCAAGCGGGATCAATCCATTTACCTGTAATCGTCCGCCATGATCGCAATCGCGTTGTATGATAGCGCTCATATTGATACTTCCAATGGATAAGTGTTTCCTCTAGGTTAGCGAATTCATCCGGTTTGTTATACATGATTTATAAATCCTTATGACCATAAAGGTTTGACAAATGGTGTAGGGCAACTTCCCACGCATGATACATAGAGTTTTGGGCTATGTATCGCTTGACAACCAATTGACTGTGTAGAACTGCCCGACGCTGTTTTCTGTTCATATCACGACCTTATTTAGATAATCCGGTCTGATAATCAAACGATTCGCAACACTCAAAGCGTTCGCATAAATCGCCATTCTCAAGACTGCGTATGGTTGTTGTTGCTGTGTTTAAAGTACAATCGCTATTCCAGCATGTAAGCATAAGTACGATGCTGTTATCCCGTACTCTAATCATCTTATCAACGCCGATATGCCCATCGCTATCATCTTGACCGTAAAAATGTCCACAGCAAGGGCAGAAATATTTGTTGTTCATTGTTAGCTACCTTGTTTCCATGTTAATTGACCATTGGTTGATGTTTGTGCAGTCAAGCGTAGGGCAGGATTGATATGATCGGCCACTGCTTGTTCCGCACTATACTTAACGCCAGTATCCTTAAACTTGCCAGTTGAGAGTTTTTCAGCGATACGTTTATTGGCTTGGTTCAGTTCAGAGAGCTTAGACATAGAACACCCTGTTACCTTGTTTATTTGACTATGATTACTAGTATATATCCACTATGATTAGTTGTCAATAACGAAAACATAACAGGTTGAGGGGATAATTGAATACGGTTATCATTGAATGAGCATAAGATGATCATCTGAAATTAATTTGCATATTACAGAATAATCGTGATACAATATTTGTAGGTAAGCTACTTTTAGTAAGTGATAATAAGGTGAACGTCCAAACGTGACCAAAGACCCAAAACGCACACGACCTATTACCCATCAAGGCCCGTACAGCGAACAGGACAAAATACGTGCCGTGACTACGATGAAACTACACGGAGGCATGGCGACCAACGCCAGCATAGAAGCTGTTCGCAAGTTATTAGGTCGTAACGTATCAACCTATACCATGAAGCATTGGTGGGATAATTATGGGGATAAGGTTGAGACAGCCGATAATAGTCTAGCCAAACAACCTGTCAATATCCCTCAGGTAGTAGCGGAAACAAAAGCGCTACACTTGCAGGATATGCAAGACTTAATGTCTCGCATTGTTGATACTACTAAAGATGATAACTCTATCGCTAATGCTACCTTGCAGCAGCGGTTTGTTACCTTCGGGATACTATGGGATAAGATAGAAAAAATGTCCGGTCTTACGCCGGAGATGATACAGGCTTGGAAGCTATTCCATAATGAGTGCGAGCTATCTGGATTTGATAGCATTGAGATGATAAATGATTATCGAGATACGCTCAGAGATCAGCGTCTCGCCAAAGCGCGAAATGAGCAAAGTTTTACGGATATTGAAAAATCTTGACAATTCCCAGACAATTAGAAGTGATAATATAAAGACTTGTAAAAAACAACCGACTGACGCTAGTTATACTGTCATTTAGAACGGTTGTTTTATTCGTGATAATCACCAATATAACGCTAATTAAAAGTAAGCGAATACATGTTCTACCAATTACACAATCTAGCCAGTTTAAGATAATCCTCGATTTGTTTGAGCTTACCCTTACCGAATCGTTTGATTACCCATTGCTTAGGTTCATAGTTGGATTTACCTATATTGCAGTCACGGCACAGAGGAAGCATGTTATCTACAATCGTACCAGGGAAGTTATTTGAGATTACAGGTATCCAATGGTCGAGTTGTAAATGGTCATCACTCCCACATAAACAGCAAGCATTATGCCAATAGTCGAAACAATAACGATATTGTTTTGGCGTGAATGTATCCGGTTTGCTATCCAATTGGCTCTCACGATCATACACATACAATCGTTTGGCTTCACTCGGCACAGCCTTGATTATGGGAACGGCTTCGGTTAGTAGGTGACCAAACAAATCATTGTCGTCTATATCATCCGAAGGTTGAGATTGTGGTAAACTATCCATTGGTAATACATCCTATCTGTGTTACTTGCACCACAGGATACCTTTTATATCCTGTGGTGATTATGCGATAGGTGTATTGTACCACAAAGTTGTGATATTACCAATATTAGATACCAAGTAGGTAATAGTCAAGTAATCTTGTGTCTAAGAACCCGGGGATGGGTTTTACCGTGACCCCACACTAGATTTTCACAAAAATTTACAAAGGAGTCTTTCATGTTAACGACCAATGAGAATGGGGTAGTAGTAGAATTAGCTGATGAATGGTTTGATACAGTAATTATTGCGCTGTATCGCATCAAGGAATTGCAACCCTGTCCGAGGACGGTAGTCAACGATGGCTATCCTGATGATTTAAGACTACTGGGGGATGCGAGACGCGCTATAATCGACAATGGACTGTTCAATTGGGATAACGCCAACGGATTTAAGTGGATACATAGTATATCGCCAGAGGGGCAAGCGGTATTGGACAGTTTGATTATCCCTGATGATAAATGGACGAAGGGAAGACCGAAGGCGTATGGGCTGTATCTGGGGTATCAGCGCTACGAAACGAACTGGCGAGGTAGTGGAGATCAATTATTCGTATGTCAAGTAAGAAGGGGACGGTTTAATACGATGTCGATAGAATACGTCAACCTTTCGGATTGTTACTGTGATGAAGAAATGAACAATGGAGTAAACACGACTGCTGTGTTTAAGCGACTCGAAAAACCAACCGTTTGATATTTCATGAGCGTCCCTACATTGACCAATGGGTTATCAATCGGTTATCATAGTATTCTAACCGTATGATGGGAGTATGATAACCACATGAGAAACCCTAATGCCTAGAGTACCTCGAATAGATATATGCAGGATAACGATAGAGCTTGACCTCAGTGATCCTGCACAGAAGATGATATGGGAGCACTGGTCATCACTAACCCAAAAGGGTGAAGCCTCGCAGTGGGTACGCGATGTACTACAGAAAGGATTGCCACTGTTGAATATAGCTAATCCGTATCGGAATCCAAGAAATACGAGTGCTGTACCCTATAGCCCTGCGCATTCTGCATCGAAACAACTGCGGGTGCAGGACGATCCGACTTATGAGGATATTGAATGATGGATAATGACAGCGAAATACTGGTATCCGCCAAAGAACTAATGGTTGACGGTGCTCGGTTCAGGGAAGTATGTCAAGCGTTCAATGAACGTCTCATTAAGTGCGGATGGTGGATATTTGAGTACAACGGCATATGGAAGCTCTACGAGGCTAATGGGTCAGGTGAATTCAATTACACCACCTACACTGAAGCATTTACTGATGGATTGAGCAAGTTGATGGTGTTTTATGTTACGCCGATGATTAACTACAATCCACCGCCACCGATGAAATTTAAGTTAGAGGATTTGAATGATGCCGCGAAGGAGAGGTTGAATAATGGATAACCTATTTTACGTGATGGTCATTATCGTGTGTATCGTATTCAGTGTTTCTGGGATAGTTGATATTATCCGCACTCGCAGAAATATTAGGGTGATTGAGCGAGAAATAGAACATATTGATGAGCTTATTGAGCAGCAAAGAGGTAAGTAATGGGTTACGTTCCACCTAATCCGCCACCAGATGACAAGCCGCATCCAATTGAGAGTGAAAGGATTGCTGATATGGGGCAGCGAACATCGCCGCCAGAGCCTATTCCTGCTGAACATAAACCATCGGGTTACATATACGCCAATGATGATGTTCGCCAGCGATATTATGGTTCATGGACGATATGGAAGCTCGTTATGGCGCTAGGGATAGCGTTTACAGGTGGTGGTCTAGTGTATATGATACTGTTGGTTATTCAGCATATGATAGCGAGGTAAACAGTGAATATTGAACCGCCCAATAAGCGCGCTCCATTAAAATTGCGTCTTATAAAGACTGGGGGGAAATACATAAACAAGAACGTGGATTACTCTATTTTATGGATATTCGTGAAAGCAACCGCAGTTGCGTTGATAGTGTGGGGTGTACTTATGCTTATCGAATCTATCATAATAGCGAGGTAAATAGTGAAATCGCTCGGTGAAACTGTATGGAATGCCATTTCGACGGATGAAGCGTTAGCGTGGTATGGATGCGATTGGGACAATATACCCAAAGAGTATCAGGATGAGTTTCAGCATAGCATCGAAATCGTTATTGGTCACATTGTATCCAGCGCTAAAACGCAAGATGACCAGCCTCGGTACTTTGAGAACGATTATGGTTCATGGGTATGGTCTGATGCTCAAGATAAGTATATAAAGGTAGGCGTCGATGAGTGACAGCGATAAATCTTACGGACAAATATTGTTTGAAACGATAGATGATACAAGTTTGACTGACGAATGGGAAAAGCGATGGGAGCACTTGGATGATTTTGCTAAGTTGTGCTTAAATAAAGCCGCACAAGCGGTCATAGACGAATACAAACGTCGTCATGAGGATGATACCAAGCCATTGGGCTTTACGGATACAGCAAGCGTCACTTTAACTGCTACAACTCCTGCTGATGTTCGCGGTATCCCGATGCCCTTTGACCCTGCTAATCCGCAGCGCAATTACCCGTATGACTCTATACGTAAGGATTGGTTTCCACGCGAAAACTATACGGAGGATAGCATCTAATGAACGGCAAAGAAGCTTTAAAGCTCATTCAAAATAAAACAGTATGGGATTATGATAGATTTCCTCGCATGACCGATAGTGCTACCCCTGAACTCCCCGACGATAGCGACGAACCTAATTTCGATGATGACGACTGGGGTTTTGACGAAGCCGACTTCGAGTGGGATGATACGGATGAGTAGGGAGGGACGGTCACAGGTCGGTAAGATTAGCATTGAGCTAGACCTTGACGATGCTGCCCAACGGCTTATCTGGGAGTACTGGCAGTTCTTGACGCGCAGTGGACAGGCGTCCAAATGGGCGCGTGAAGTATTACAAGGGGCTTTACCGCTGCGCAATATCAAGAAGTCTGCATCGAAACAGTTACGAGTGAGCGATGAGTTAGTATACGAGAATGTTGACTAATGCCCAATAACTCAGAACTCATCGAGGCGGCACTCGCCCGTAACGCTAAACGCAAGCGCCCACCCTCTAAATCGCAACAAGAGACAGAATGGGCTAGATGTGCCGCCGACCCTATCTATTTCATCAAGACTTACGTAAAAATCCTAGACAATGATGCGATGTCATGGATACCATTCAATCTCTGGCCTGCCCAAGAAGATACGGTACGTCTATATCAGAAGTACAAGTACCTATTTGTGCTTAAGGCGCGTCAGGAGGGCTTTACGTGGCTACTATGTGTAGCAATACCGCTCTGGGAAATGATATTCCATCCCATTTTTAGCGTAGTGATGTTTTCGCAGCGTGACGATGACGCAATGGCGGTGCTTGAGCGCTTTGAAGGGGCTTACCAGCAACTTCCCGATTGGATCAGACCGGGTATTGATACCAGCAACAACCATCAACTTAAATTTGATAACCAGAGTGATTATACGGTGTCGCCGGGGAGCGCTGGTGGTCGTGGACGCTCCCCTAACCTCGTCCTGATCGATGAGGCGGATTATGTGCTTAACTGTAAGGCGCTTTATAACTCTGCTGCACCGGGTATCCGTGACGGCAAACGCAACAAACTCGTAATGCTGTCTACTCGTAATGCGGAGGTAAACGGCTCCTACTTCCAGAAGTCGTATATTGAAGCACGGGATAACCCAGACCCACTGACCGTATCGGTATTTTACGGCTGGATGGCGAGACCGGGTAGAACACAGGAAGAACATGACCGTGAACGCGCTAAGGCTGCGGCTACAGGGTCATTGGATGAGTTCATCAGTCACTTTCCATCTACCGACACAGAAGCCCTCGCTGGACGGTCTAGCGATAAGCTGTTTCCACCGGGAAGCATCGAAGCCGTCTACGAAAAATGGACACCACTGACCGATTACAACATTTTGGCGAGTAGCGATTTTCATATCTTTAAGCACCCTGAACCGGGACGAAAGTATTCGCTAGGAGTAGACCCTGCGCAAAGTAACCCACATTCGGACTGGTCGGTGGTGCAAGTAGGCGATAACGAAACCCGTGAACAGGTGGCAATCTTGGCGGTAAAGGTTATCCCTGAACGTCTTGCTAAACTGGCGACAGAAATTGCCGAGTACTACAACGGGGCAAAGGTGCTGCCTGAACGCAATAATCACGGTCTGGTGTTCATCTCCGAGATGCGCAAAGAGTATTCGCATATCACGCTGGGTACATACACTGATGGTCAGGCTGGCTGGCACACCAACGCGGCGTCTAAGGTGTCAATGTATGACAACACAGTCAAAATTATCAAGGCGCTCCGTGAGCAGGCATTCGAGGGTGGCGGCGAACCCTTTAAGCTCATTCATGACCCTGACACCAAAACTGAACTCGAATCTATTGCCGCTGGTGACCCGCAGCACCCAGACCCCAATGCACCTAAGCCACTGTCGGCCCCTGAAGGGGCGCACGACGACAGGGCGGTAGCATGGGCGCTGATGCAAATGTGTATTGGTCGAGGGATGCCGTCGATGCAATTTGTTCCACATACAGGGCTATACCCTCAAAATAAGCTAAACTCGCGCAATCCCCAAGCAGTACAGCGATTACCAATAGGTAATGATGGTCTACAGAAACGAAACAACCGCGACGATAAACTAGATTGGGCTAATCAAATGAGGTTACGTAAATGACGCTTCGTATTTGTCAATTCACGCAAAAACTTACACAGGTCGAATACGGGCAAGGTTCGCAGTTAGGCAGCGCTTGCGAACTAACACCGTCTCCTGTAGCACTTGCCAACGGTATTGCTGATAGGTTGACCGATGTGGTGATATTAACCACACGAGCAGTGACGGTGAATTTGTATTTGTTTGCAGATAAGTCTACAAGTGTAGACGGCGAACGATTTTCACCAGACATGTCATCCTTCTTGGGAAGCATTAGACTAAAACCTGAGCATGACCATATTGGAAATTGGTATGTAAGTGAAGCGCATGGCCTAAGTATTCCCGTATATAGTACCAGCGCTACTCGTAAGTGCTACGTGTACGTTACGCGGTGCATTAGTGGTACACAGCGCGGTATCAATTTGGGGGAGGTAATGGTTGTTCGTTTGGGTGTTGAGTAGGAGTTGTAACCAATGGTGACAAATATTATCAGTTGGCTACTAGGTAAATCAGCATCGGTTGAAGAACCAAAAGATAAACCGAAACCTGAGCATTTTACATTTGCTGATGACATTGAACGTCGATGCGAATGGGCCAGAGCTAGTGGACAAGATTGGATAACTATTTCTGGTGAGGAAGTTTACCCAATGTGCTGTTTACCTCGATTTATCAAACGAGCCGATTGGGTGTTTCAATATTCTATTGGGTCGTATGTGTCTAATGTTGGCGTATTTGCTATATGCAAGCGAGAAGATGAATAATGCACACTGAGTCGATGGCGTTCATGGAGAAGCATTTGAAGCGCATACCTTTTCCTTTGTTATCAAAAACAAGGTTTCCGCCAAAGGTGCTCGATGTGGGAAGCAGAAATATAAATGGTGATTACCGCGCGCTTTGCAATGGATTGGGCATGAGCTATACGGGCTTGGATATTGAGCCGGGGCCTAATGTTGATATAGTATCCAAACCTTATAGTTTTCCAGTTTCAGAATATTTTGACGTGGTTGTTTGTGGGAATATGCTCCACTGCGTTGAAAAACCCTGGTTATTATTACCGGAAATGACGAGGGTTCTTAGACCAAGCGGATTGTTAATCGTGGTCACCGTGTTCAATTGGGGGATAAACGAGTACCCGAAGGATTACTTTAGATACTCTGATAATGGATTACGGTCATTGTTTGATGAAACTAAATGCCTAATGGGTTATGAAATCGAAATGAACGATGGCGTTAATGTAGCAGGGAGCGCAATAAAACGGTGATTAACTTCAATGATGTCGTATTAGTCTGGGGCGAATCGGAAAGTTCGGGGATGCCAGCTAAATCTCCATCCGTGTCAGTCGGTCTCTGGCAAGAGATAGTCGGTTCTGAGTGGATACGCTGGAACACAAGTGACATTCGCAATATGCCCGACGTGGTACGCAGTGCGAAGGTCTGTATTGTTAACATTTTTCATACTGCTGATAGCATCCATGTTGAGCAGATTAAGCAGGTTGATCCATCCTGCTATGTGCTGGCGTGTCCTGATGCACCCATTGACCTTGTACTCGACCATCCTGAGTGGCTAAACATTCATCGTCAACTGCTTGCTGCTGATGCTATTGGTGGACGCACACTAGCCGACTGCAATGTATATAGTGCATTGCTTGGCAAAAAGTCTCATTATTTTCCTTCTCCGATAGGGGCTACAGAGTGGTTCCTGCCATTCCGAGAATTACCTAAAGAGGATTATATTATTACGCTCGATCATAGCATGTCACCAGCCAATACGATGTGCAATGTGGCTGCAGTCCAAGAGTTATCACGCATGACTAAACTACGTGTCGTTTATGTGGCGGCGCGAGAATGGACAAAGCGTTATGCGGATTTAGCAGGTCTTGAATGCACTTGGTTGGGACACATTCCGTTTACTGAAATGGTTGATTTGACGGCACGGGCGCAATATTGCGTCGATATTTATATGCGCCACAGCTACGGCAGACAGCAAGTTCTTGCAGCAATGGTTGGCACACCTACACTTGGTAGTAATTGGTGTGATGATGCACCGGGATTTTTGATTGATCCATTTGAGGGCGATCAGGGCGTATTCCGCTTTGATAAATATATCAATCGTGGAAATCGAAAGGTGTTAATAGAAGATGGCTATCTGGCAATAAAAAATACGTTTAGCTTTGATGCTTGCCGTGAACGATTGGTAGAGCTATTGAGCATAGTGGAGGTTGCATGAAGTCAGATTTATTCGTTCAATTGAAATCTAATCCCGGTATACTTTATGGACAAACTACTGTTGCGCAAGAGTTTCGTGATGAAGGATGGTATATATGCGTGGCATTATTGACATCACCGAATTTGTGTTACCGAAACGATCTTGGTATACGAACCATTGAATTGCAAATTTATGAAAAACATCGTACCGAATGGCGATACGAAAGCGAACTAGAAGAGTGGGATAGTACCGAACTCGAAGAAGCGACAGCACAAAATGGGTGGCAACTGTGAACATATCCTACTTTCCAATGAGTGACCGAAGCGCAGCCAGCAGTAGACTTCGCGTCTACAAGGTTGCCGATGAGCTTACCAAACTTGGTCATCGGGTTTCGTTCAATGAGGTCAGCAACGATACCCATGTGGTTGTTGTACAAAAGCGCTACAACCTTGATGCTGAGATAGCCAAATGGCGCAGTCAAGGTATTCGTGTGATATTTGACCTAGATGACATGATACCGCTACCCATTGCTGATGTAGACTGCATCACCGTAGACACAAGGTACAAGCAGCAGAAACTACCGGGTTCGGTTGTTATTCCAGACTGCCTTGACGCTGAGCAGTCCAGTCCATTTAAGTCCCATCATGAAGACATGTTACGCACGGCGGTATGGACAGGAAGTCCAGATAACGTTTATCATGTGCGTGCGTGTGCAGAGGCTTGTCGCTGGGTTGGCGTTGAGTTGACCATTATCACTAATCTGCTCAATCCTCAAGCGAAGCAAATATGCGATAATTTAGTACAGCTTGGCGGTGTAACGCTTAAGCAATGGGATTTAGCCACTGTCGATAAACTCATGGTGCAGCATGACATTGCGGTAATGCCCTACGTATTTGACGGCGCATGGAGCAAAGAGTGGGTAGAGAGCAAAAGTGCCAACAAGCTACTCAAAAGCTGGTCGTTGGGCTTGCCGACAATTGGTACGCCGATACTATCCTATGTCGAAGTTGGACTTGACTATATGGCGACTTCGATTGAGGAATGGTGCAATGCGCTAACGGCAATGGAAAGTTCGCAGGTTCGGTTTAAGGATGCGCAGCGCGGCTCAAAGATTGCTGGTGAGTACAGAGCGGATAAAGTGGTAAATAAATGGTTGGAGGTTATGGTTGATGCGAATATTTGATTGGATAATACCATCAGATCGGAAGCTTGTAACAGGCGCAACAGATTTGATGACAACTGTGTATCAAAAGGTTAAACCTGTATCCAAAAGCGAAATTATTAGACGCCACGAGCGAGAACAATGGGAGCTTAACGAGCGCCACAATCAAGAGAATATCAATTTGAAGTACCAACAGGCGTGTGAGTTAGCGCAGTGGCAATACGAAGAAGATGAGCGTAAGGCGAGACTATGAAAAACGAGCAATTTGATAAGGCTATGTTGCTCTCCAATCAGATGAGGAGACACGACGAATTGATAAAGCGTCAAGAGCAAGAGCGTCTTGATTTAACCGCCAAACAAATTAAAGAGCGATCTGATGAATTGAAAGCCATTGAGCGAGAATGGGCCGAATTGGGCGATGATGTATCGTGGGTACGGAATACCGGACTATGAAGTTGTGCATAGGGAGCGGGTCATGGCATTGGGGTGGCGACTGGATTATGCTCGACGGCGATACAGATAACCATCCCGATGTAGTAGCGACGGTTCCGCCTTTGCCAGATGCGATTAAGGTGATGCGATTTGATTTTATACTTATGTCGCATTTCGTAGAGCATCTTACGCGCCAAGATGCACTCATCTTAATTAAAGAGTGCTACGAGATACTTGACGAAGGTGGCGTAATTGAGTTCGATCAACCCAACATGGATTATTGTTGTCGGGTCTATCTCGGCTACATCGACCCTCCTGAGGGATATTCGCGTGAGCAAATGGGAATTCAGGGCATTTATGGCGAACCTTACGTCCATCCACTTATGGGACACAAATACGGATATACACCAGAAACCTTAACTAAGCTCGTAGTAGAGGCCGGGTTTAATCAAGATGGTATAATGATTGAACAGGGGCACTATCATATTCCGATTAGAGACTTTACATTGGTGGCGATAAAATGAAATGCTTGAATTGTGGTAGCGAACTCACAACCGCCGGATGTCCAAATTGTCAATATTGGTGTACTGGTTATACGCCTATTGGCACACAATTTGGATATGCCATCAACGAAATTCCATATACACCAGATGGCATAAAATTTAGCGATTTTACACCACCGCCCGAAACCGAATTATCGAAATCCATCAGAGAAAAAGCCAAAGTTATCTCGTTGGCATGGCGTCATTATCTCGAAGTTTGCGAAATAGCAGAGCAAGCGCCAGTGGATTATGATCTGTTCATGAAAAAGTTGATGGAAAAATATAAATGACCGCATTGCCATTTCAGCCTCAGTATGATCGTTGGGAACCTCCTGACGACCTGCTCAATCTACTATCCGATAATCGACTTCGCACTCGTGATAAAGTAGAGCTTGTCTACGCATTTTACTCCAAAGCACACAATGGACAGGGGCCATACGCCAGCGAAATAGCGGAAGTGTTGTCTATCAGTAAACGAACCATTGAGATTGCAATGGTAGCCCTTATTGCTGAAAATCGCGCCGTTAAAATCAATGGGAAGTTTGCTTTACGTAAGGCTACTTACACCCACGAGGCCATTAGGGATATTGTCGAAGCGTAACTAGCACGCTACAGCGTACACGCCTAAGCGACATCTGTACAACTGTGTATGAGCACCCTACCATTATTGGCAGAGTGCTTATATTTGTTTATACAGGTGATCAGTGCCAAGTCCGTCTCTACTACTTCAACCGAAAAAGCCACAAAAACTGACCGTCGCAGAGAGCGTTGGTCGTTTTATTGGTGGGTTGAGTAAGGGCTATACCAAGCGTGTAGCTGAGATGATTGGGGTTTGGACGCTCGTTAAACCGATGTGGCAATCCCGCGTCTTGTTGTCGAAAGACACAAGTTGGCCCGATTATGTCTTCCTCGATGCACTTCGGCGCGGAAAGGCTCCCGGACTTGAGATCGGCGGACTATTTTGTATGCCGATTGCGCAAACTATTGCTTCTTATGCGTTTTCTGGTGGCATTAGTGTTTCGCTTATTGATACAGTTTCCCCCGACAAGCCTACAACGGTTCATGAGGATGGCAAGCCAACCAAAGCGCTTAAAACAGCAGCGGTAGTTAAACCTGCGAAGACCACAGCGGTTACAGGCAGTCCCATTGACTATACCAACATGCAACTTAGGCGTTTTGTAGAGCGATACGAAGGTTTTCTTGTAAATACAGTAGTAGATTCTTACAGCCTTGCCGAACAATACATATTCGTTAATCCAGATTGTACGCTTAGTGTCGCATCTCCTGAAACCGTTAATGTCAATTACAGTAAATCTGATTTCCGTCGAATCCTCGATGTGACGGTAACTACCAAGTATCCCGGTAGTATTGTTCAGGACGTATATACTGATACCGAACGTTCAGTGTATATCAAATACTATGATGGTCGCCCTCCGGTTGAGGAGCACTACGAAAATCTAATTGGTCGCATTCCAATGATTCATCTGGCTACCGACATGGGGCCAAATGAAGTACATGGACGCGCTATTTACGATGCAGCGCTCCCGCTTATGTATCGCTACGACGATGTAATGTTTCGCACTACCGATGGCGTGGCAATGATGGGTAATCCCATTCCGGCGTTTATCGGACTGGATAACCCACAGGAATCATTGGCGCTCAACAGCACGCAAGAACAGTATATTGATGAGCAAGGCAATACACAAACGCGAAATTTGCTTCGCTTTGACCGAAATACAGGTCTCGTGCTTGGTAAAGGTGGCGATGTAAAGCTCGTTGCGCCTCCGGTTGGGTTTACTAAAGATAGTCTCGATACACTTAATCAACTATTTTTATTGCTGCTTAATCATACGAGAATTCCTCAATTTATCTGGGGCGGTGCAATTACTTCGTCTAAGGCGAGTACTGAGACACAGTTACCACCCTTTGTAAAATACATTAAGTATCGTCGCCTGCTGCTCGAAGGTATTGGCGCTGACAATGAATTGCACTCAGAAGCGCGCGGTGGTCTGCTTGAGTTATTTGATATTTGGCTCCGCACCTATAAGTTGCTCAATCCATCTATTGTTGTGGGGCCAGTCAAAATTGAATGGCCTGAAATTGATGCAATGGATGAACTTGTTAAATATCAATATCTAACCTTTGCTTCTAGCACAGGAAAGATTACCGATGAAGACTTTAACGCCAAGACTGGATTATGGGATGATCCAGCGGCGGTGACCGCTCGTGCGACTGGTGAGCCGCAGCGTAGACCTCAGTATGATGACTATGACGCCAAACTTAAGCAGGCTCGTTTGGATGCCGCCAAAGCGTCTACATTCCCAGCAGATGACAATGGAGATGGCTGGACAACTGATTATCCGTATCCCAATCCTGTAACCTTACAGGATAATGGTCAACCGGGCTTTAATCCCTGGTCAATCGTTGGCTACGGGACATGGGAAGGCGAAGTAGGTACAAGGTGATTACTGCGCCCGATCACGTAAAGGATATTCAGCGATTTGAACAATGCTATTGGAACGATAAACAGCAAGAGCACGCCGCGCTTTATGATACGTGGGGCAATCTGGTTATCGCTAAGGTTGGCGATATTGATTCGGTTACATTTAGCCTGCAAGAACTTAATCGCGCTTGCGGCGGATTGCTTACACATGGGCATCCGCACGGCAAGCCGTTTTCAAGTGAAGACTTAGCCCTTGCCGCTCGTAATGCGTTGATTATTCGCGCATTCGGAACCACGCCTGATGGTGAAGCGTGGTTGTATGAAGCGCACTTCCAAGCGCCCTCTGAGCAAATAGCACGAACTATCGAAAAGCAGTTCGATGAGCTTGTGATTGGCTATACGGCACGACTTGGGAATAACGGACTAAACCCTTATAAAGTCGAACGTGAAGCACGCAATCTAGCAATATTCGATTTATCGCAAGCGCTTGGATTTACCTATAGTCGCTATCGTTTGCCGAGTACGGTCACTTCTATTCATGAGATGAAACCTGCCATTGGCGCGTCTCATGAAGAATTGCGCCTAGATAATATTGCGCAGGTCGAAAATGTAATGCGCGATCAGGTATTTGCTCCCATTAGTGCTGAGATTGCCAAATTACTCGTGTTGAATGGTGGTGCTAAGGGGATTATTCCCCTAGAGCGAATTGAACCTATTCGCCAGCAGGTGTACGCGCTAGTGAGTAGCTACATTCTAGGTAAGCCTCGACCCGATGGGACGCTACAACCCTACCTGATGCAACACGGACGATTGACGCCTAATTCGCCGTACTTTGCAACGCTATACACCCTAATGAGACAAGCCGCTGCAATTGCGGTTGACCAGCAGGCTAGTATCATGCGTGAACATATGCCACAAGACCTTCAACGGGCATTTGAGTACGCAACGCTTAACCCGTATGCAACTCATGTACACGAACAGCTTGCGCCAAAGGTTGATCCGCTTCATTTGTGGGTTGGACGTGGGGGAAAGCGTCTTGTGGACAGCATATGGAATGTGGCTGGTGATACGTTCCGTAAACTGGATATGTATATTACGCAAGCCATCCAGCAGTCAAAGTCTGTTCAGACGATGGTTGGTGAGCTTGAAAGTTCTCTGCTACCGGGACGTGTAGCATCAGATGAAACCGGAACCATTCGCTATGAGCCAATGAGACTAGCGCGAACCGAAGTATCAGCGGCGGGTAGTCGAGCAGGATGGGCTGCTGCGCAGAAAAATCCTTACGTGGTTTCTTATAACCCATTTACTGCACCCCAGCATAAATGCTGCGATCAGTGCGATATTGAGGAAAAGAATGGCCCGTATGATATTAAAGACCCCGATCATCTACCGCCATTTCACCCGCACTGCATAGATGGGGTTAGGTGGAATGTAGCGGATGAACCAGATGCTATTACCTTATCGCTACGAGAGCAGATCAATCAAGCTCTATCGAATGCTAAGACCTCTATCGCCGATTGGATAGGGCCACTTAGTAAGAAATTTATAGGGCTATTGTTCGGAGAGACATTATGACTACTACAGCCATAGACATCGACAATGATGTTGATGACGTGCAAGAAACTGAATACGCCTATATTGCTGACGATGGTAGCAAGCATTTACCGATTGGCGATGCAGAGCACGCTCGTCTTGCAGTACAAGCTATTGCCACTGGTCTTGAGGGGAATAAAGCTCAGGTTCCAAGTGAGCATATGGCGTCAGTTAAAGCCAAAATTAGCGTTGCGATACATAAGTTTTATAGTGGAGATAAGGCTACCTATTACGAATCATGGTTACATTCTGGCAAGAAGCCCGACGAACCAAGTTCGGTTAAGGAAATTAGCTTATCTACGCCTAACTTTGCTTTTCGTGGGCAATTTCCTAATGTGCCAGTTTCAGCGAGTGTAAACGAAACGCAACTCACCGAGGGCGATGCAAAGCCTCTATTTGTGGTACGTCCACTCGCTGTACTTAACGCCGTTTCTGATAACGGCTTGAAATATGATGAGAACTTGTTACGGGAAATAGAGAGGCAAGTTAACACCTCGGCTAGACCTGCACGCAAGGGTCATGTTAGCGAAGAGAATTCAAGTTGGGAGTTTCCTGACGATGTAGGGCTGTGGGTTGGCGCAAAACGATCTGGCGACACACTTTGGGGGAAATGTTACATATATCCCGGTACGCCGTTTCATCAGATGGTTGTGAAGCGTAGGGCTGCTGGTTCGACGCTGTCTAATTCCATTTGGGGAAAAGGTCATTTTGAAACCAACGGCGATGGCACACAGCGTCTTAGTGGACTTGAACTTGAAAGTATCGACTTTGCCCCGTTTGAGCGTGCTGCGCTTGAAGCGTTGGGTGGTCAATTTGAGACAACGAGTGAAATGAAAACAGGAGTACAAGAAATGGACGGAGATATGGCTACCGAAATTGCCAAGACTGCTCCATCGGCACTTCACGGAATGATGACACCTGAGCAGCGCAAGCACGTCACGGAATGTACCGTGCGTGAAATGGAGCCGGGTTTAGTTTACGAAATGATGCCAATGGATCATAAGAAATCATGCGCAGAACTCTACAATAAAGAGTTTGCGCCAAAGGAATCTGCCGCTGAATTTAGCGGAACCAGTGTCGCCGAACTAACGGCGCTTAAGAAGGCTATTGCAGAACTTCAACAGCGTAACTCGGTTAGCGAAAGCCAACTGGCTGTTTACGCTCAAGAGAAGTTCGACAATACCCTTACTGCTGCCGCCGCAAAGCGCTTCGCCTCATGGAATGTCAACAAGCCAGAGGGTAAGGCTGCAATTGCGTCTGCGACGGACAATTTCAAAATGTACATCGTCGCACAGATGGCAGGCATGGACGGTGGACAAAAACTCGAAAACATTGAATCTGCCGCAGAAGCCGCGTGGCCTAAGTATGAGCCACAAGCCGCACTTCTGCGCACCGCTCTAAGTGGTGGCAATGTTATTGCTGGCAACGTTTCGGAACAAGGGCACTCAAACAACTTGGGTTGGGACGCCAAAACCGGACGTTATACCGATGAAGCTGCGCGTAATGCACGCGGCGTAGTCGCACCCCATTAAGGAGCATAATCAATGACCGCAGTAACTATCGCTCTACGGAATACGATTAGCGCCGATTGGGATCGTGCTTCCGTTATCGTTAATCGTCAGGCTGGCGCGACTGTCAATCTTGGCGATGTTGTCTATATGGATGACAACAACAAAGTGCAACCCGCTATCGGAAATAGCACTAGCATAAAAGCTCATGCGTTTGGGATTGTGGTTGGTGTAACTAACTTTTACGCCGAAACCAGTGCTCCCGCTAATGCTTGGGTAGCAGTTTGTGTTCGTGGCCCCGTTTATGGTTTCATTGGTTCGTGGGGTACGTTCGCAGATGGTCAGGTCGTATATGTTTCCAAAACTGTCGCAGGTGGACTGGATACTACTATCCCCGGTACACCCGCCTATGACTACGTTGTAGGCAATGCAATTGATGGTACGTCGATATTTGTAGACCCCGGACAATCAACTCCGGCAAGCGTCTAAGGGAGACTGAGAAATGGCATTAGCACAAGCGTTTCAAGGTGTCCTCGCTGCCAACCAACCCATTCCAGCAGGTGTTGACGGAGGGCGTCTAGCTCTCGTCATGCTCAAGGGTAATATGACCTATGAGCAACTTCGCGCAATGATTGGGGCCGGAGCGCAGGACTTCAACGAAGAAATGATGACAGCGGCGGGTGACCTCTTTTACCCAACGACTAAAATTGACGTGGTTTATCCCAATGGCGGTACATTGCCGACACTGGAGGCCACATCAGGTGGAGCGCGTCCTACACTTATTCGCGGTAACGTGATTGGGCATATGATTGACCGTCAGGTGTATTCATACGCCATTGGTGGTGATTGGCGTGCAATGGAAGACGCTGACCCAGAATACATTTTGGCTGAGGTGCAAGCAGGCAATCAGATGTTGCGCAACTTGTGGGAAACTAAAATCCTCACTCGAATGACCAACTACACTGAAACCGCGCTTGGCACATCAGGCTTTGATGTCGGCTGGTGCTCAGGCTCATACTCAACCTTGCAATATGCGCCGCCACAGTGGAACGGTCAAGTGTTTGACGCATCTCACAACCACTATACCGCCTATGATAGCACCGTCAATAATCCGAACACTGGCGCGAACTATACATACTACGATGCCGTCAATTTGACTGTTCAGAACATCAGTCAACATGGTATCGTGGGGCTGTATAAGTGCTATGTGTCAGAATCTGATGTTTCAACCATTGCGGCGCTGTCAGAGTTCACCAAGCTCGTTCGTCTAAGCGGATTAACAATTGATCGCGGCGGTTCTACCAGCGGCGCTCAGTATTTCCGTGATGGTCAACCGGGTCGCACACCGCCAATGGGCGGTCGTGTTATCGGTAGCCTACAAACAGACTACGGCGAAGTTGAACTCGTGGCGACGTATCGTATCCCGAAGGGGTACGGCACGATGTACCGTCCCGGCGAACAGGGCAGTGTCCAGAATGCTCTCGCGGTTAATTACCGTCCGAGCTTCGGGCTTGGAGTAAAACTGTTGGAAATTCCAGACTTTAACACAACCTTTCCTTTGAAAGAGTGTGATCTTGAAATGGAATTCGGGGTTTCGTGCGGATCAATGCGCTATCAGGGCGCAGCATTCCAATTCGCCGCCAGTATTGGCACAACCTACACTAACCCGACGATTTCGTAGGCTAATCGCTACCATGAAGAACTTCGATCAGGTCGAAATAAGTATGAATACGAGCAAGGATATTAACCGATTCGGTTTCTCCGAAATGGTTAATAATCCATTCGACTGGATCGAAGTTCTGTTTTTGAGAATTACAGGACTTGCAAGCCGGGAGGATGTTACTTTTCGTATATGGGCCTCCATGCACAAGAGGATAGAAATGTTCCTGAACCAAAACTTTAGTTTTTTGAGATGGGTTCGGGGTATTTCCGCAATACGCACAACGATTATTCCAATATTCAAGCGCGTATTGCCAATCATTCAAACTGAATGTGTGAGGGAGCGCCTTTTTACGTGCATTGCGCAATTGAACTTTGGCGCGAGCTTTTTCTGGATTGTTTTTAGCGGTGCGCTTTCCGATTTCACGAACTTTATCAGGATTGCGCTTGACCCAATTTTTAATAGCAATTTCAGTTTTACCAGGATTCGCTTTTTCCCATCTCTGGCGACTCGCACGTACTTTTTCTGGATGACTGTGTGCCCAAGCGTCATTTTTAGATTTGGCGCAATTAAGACAAGTGGATGTGACACCGACTTGCACTCTCTTGTTTTTGACAAGATCGGCGCGAGGATACCAAGTATTGCAAATGTGACATACGCGACCAATTGGAAACGGTTGATAGATCATCGCAGTTTTACCTTAGCTATCCTTAGCTTGATAGAAGATGTGAGCAACCTGCTAAGGTTAGGCTTTCAATCGGGTAATTATGCCGACCTAGCTCACGCTCAATATTATACCACAAAATGGAGTGCGGTTCAATGAGTATGTCAACAGATCAATTAACGTTGGCTAGAATGTACTTAGCCGATCCGGGTACATCCTCTGTCCAATCGTTAACGATAGACAATGCTACTGGCGGTACTTTTACGCTGACATTTAGTGGGCGAACAACATCGGGAATCGCATGGGTCGGGCTGGGAGCAAACACAATACAGAATGCGTTAAGTGCTTTATCTAATATTGGACTTGGGCAAATAGAGGTTATTCAAACTAGTACTCCGAATGCAGTAGGAGCAGTATATTTCAATTTGTGTTTAATTGGAACACTTGGTAATTCAGCACAACCTATGTTTACTTGTGACACAAGTCTGCTAACCGGAGTTGGTGTTACATCAACTGTTAGTCAGGTTTTGGCTGGTGGTATAAGGGCATTTTCGGATACAGACTTAAATCTACTGTATTCTGACGCTCAGTCTAATTTTTCTTTAGCCATAGCTAAGGGGTACGATGCGCTGGTGGGCGATGCCAATAAATTTAATAACTACGTCGCCGGACAAACAAAAGAAGACAAGGCGCAAATACGAGATCATGTAAAAGACAGTTCGGTTTGGTGGCATCAATGGGCTAATGCAGACCGCCAATTCCTCACGGCTACCATTGTGCCAGAACCGCCGCGACTTCGGGCTGTACCCTGGAACCCATCGCAACCTGCCACATCGCTCACCTACGCCCCTCCCTATGGCCCTCGTAGCGCATGGCGCGGCAGGAGTGGATGGTAAGTCATGAAACTTAATTTAGCCGCGAATCAATGGCTGAAATACGACGGATACGGCGGTATGGCTTATGGTGTAGCACAAGCGCTTATCCGATCTGGTCATCAAATGTATCCAGTGGAACTCGATCAGCGCATTAGTAAAAAGCCAGCGTGGTTTTATCGAGCACAAGGGCTTGATTTTAGTCATGTTACCGTACAACTCGCTCCACCTAATTGCTGGTGGTCAGTACCGGGACGCTCGGTTGGCTGGACAATGCACGAATCAATGACGCTTCCTCCCAAATGGGCTGAATACATCAATAAAAACAGTCAATGGTGCATCGTTCCATCTGGTTGGCTTATCCCCGTGTTTGAAGAGGCTGGGGTTAAAGTGCCAATGGCGATTGTTCCCGGAGGTATTAATCCTGACGAATGTCCAGTACTCGGACAAAATCATTATCGTCCTTATACATTTGGCGCACTAGCGGATAGAGGCGGACGCAAAGGCCATCAAAAAGTTGAGATGGCATTCTACAAAGCATTCGACTGGAAGAATAAAGATGTCGCACTGCTTATCAAGTGCCGTCCCGAAAGCAGACCGCGCCAACTAGATTGGTCGTATGCCCCCGACAGTCGCTACACTTATTGGTCATCCGATTTAGAGAGCATGACCGATTTTTATGCTCAAATCGACGCCTATATCTGTCCTGCCAAATGCGAAGGCTATGGCATGAGTCAGCGTGAAGCGGCGGCGTGTGGGTTACCTGTTGTAGTGCAGCGGTTTAGTGGCACGGCAGATAACTGCGACAAATGGGCTATCCCGCTTGAGAATTACAAACTTACCGAAAGTAGCATGGAAGGGTCAGGTGGACTATGGGCAGAGCCAAGTCTTGATGAACTCGTAGAGACTATGCGTTATCTATATCTACACCAAGACGACGCAAAGGCTAAGGCGCTCAAGGCTGCTCAGTGGATGCGTGACAATGAAACCTATGCCCATAGTGCAAATAAGCTCGTTAAAACGCTTAATGAGTGGTTAGGTGGGCCTGTGCCAATTGATGAAACGCCACAAGGAAAAATTGGCGATATACACGTCATAACCAAAATTGTTGAGCCGATTTATGAACCTATTCGTTCGAGTTCGGCTTCATCAAACGGAATAAAGCATAGGCTAACGATATGAGTGGCACTGGAAACAATCGCGCCGATACATGGCTAGGGCTTACCGCTCCAAATGCACAGCGTGGAAATACAGAGCGCCGCGACTTTGATACCGTGCGTCGTATCGACGAACGCTCTAGTGCCATTGTGATTACGCGTCGTGACGAAGCTACGCGCACGAATTATCAACTTGCACCGCAAATGGTTCGTCTTGAAGTGGCTCAAAATCCGCGTACTAGTAGCGATCAGCGCGACGTAGCGATGGATGTCTCAAAGCAATATGTTGTCGTCATTGGTGACGTTACGCTTGATATTCAGCGTGCGGATAGGTGGTTTTATCACAACCGTATGTATATCGTCAATGAGATTATTGATACCGTACCAGGTCGTATGCTCATTTCAGTAGAGCTTAGACCATGACTACTTATATCGAACAAGCTCAAGCTGCACTACTTGCCAATCCGCAACTCGTGGCATTATTGACAGGCGGAATACACCTATTCCCCGACAGTGGACGCAAGGGATTAACGCGACTTCAACTTGTCCAAGCGTTTTCTACTACTACAGGGCTTATTCAACCTGTATGTATCATGTATCAGACTAAAACTAGCTTTACAGGTGAAGCGGTTAGTATGGAACGAAAGTTCCAATCGACCAAAACACCAATATCAATGTGGATATATGACGATGGCGATGCTGGATATGACGCCATCGACGCCGCTAATGATTTAATTTATAGCACCCTTTATGGATTTCGTCTCACCAATGGCTATCAGATATTGTGGGGAGACACCATTAAGTACAAACGCGAACCTCTACTTGAGGACGCTTGTTATTACCAGTTCGTTTGTTATGCCTACGGGCACACGTAAAAACGCCCGTTAGGGCATAAGGAGATATTCAAATGACCACAACGCCTCAGTACACTTTTAGCCTTCAAAAAATCGTTGTCGCCACCAACAACGGGAACGGCACTTTCGGAACCGGAGTGACCGGAGCATCTACCGAAACCGTAGACGTTAATCAATCAATGGTTAGCGACGAAACCAAAGGTAACGCCGTAATCACTTCTCGCGCCAGCCAAACCGAGAAGTATCAGCTTTCGCTTGGTACTGCCAGCTTCGATTTAGATGTATGGGCTATCTTATTCAACAAGTCGGTCACATCATCCAATGGTGGTTACTACCAAACCATTGACGATCAGCAGCGTTCGCCTATTTTTGGACTAGTCGCACAAGCCTTTCCCGACAATGGAGATGTATTGCTGTGGTGGCCCAATTGCAAGCTCATGACTGGCGTTACTTGGAAAAATAGCTACGGCAAAATTGTTATACCTCAGTTTAAGGCAGAGGCGATTAACGACACATCACTTGGCTATATGTTCCGCTTGTTCATCCGTCCGAACAGTGGCGCAATTACCTTCCCGCCACAAATTGTTTAATGGGAGGGTCTATGGCGATTACATCAGCAATCGAATGGCGCAAACCCCGTGTAGAAGGATTCGAGTTCGTATTTGCGTCAGGGCAGACTGCGTTCATTCGTCCTATCCAGGTTGATTTCTTTTTTCGTGTAGGGCATATCCCAGAACCACTCGTAGATGTGGTTCTGAGTGCGCTTAACAATCAGAGCTACCGCATCGAAGTACCACGTGCAGAACAAATGGTGCAGATGAGAGAGTGGATAGCGTTTTTGAACGAACTATGCCACTACGCTTTTGTTTCACCAGAAGTGCGGCTAGAGGAAGGGGATGAACCGCTAGGCGATAACGAAATTACGGTAGACGACATCAGCTATCAGTCAAAGCTGCAACTCTACATGTATTTCACTCGCCCTGCTGAATTCCTTGCCCGATTTCGTCCGCAACAAATCAGCAATGTGGGAGCAGTGGATGCTGCAACAACAAACGGGCATTCCAGCCAGCCGACGCCTGAAAGTCAGTCGGATTTCATCGCAACTGCTCAATTGCCCGGACGTGTGGACGGCGATCCAGTTCGACTCGGCGGTGATGCACTTGGGGATAGCTATCGAGAATAAGCTGAACGAGCGCGATAGTAGTGGCAGCCCTAAGTATCAACTAAGTGAACTGTTGAAGGAAAAACCCAAACTGGCCACCGACCAAGAAAAACGCGCTTACAACCAACGAATGCTAGAAAGCTATTTGGCGTCCATCGGCGGACAATAACATGCCCTTTTTTAAGATGAAACTCACGGTCAATCAGGAAGTCCTCAATTACAAATTGAGAGAACTTCCTGCGCGTGCTAAACGGATATTCCGCAATAAGATGCAGACCGAGATACGCCCCATCTTGCAAGAGTATGTTGACAACCTGTTTCCCGAACTTGTTCCCGATGGGCCAATATCGCCGTTTATATTCGGTTCAGACGCAAGCCGCAAATACTATTTTTGGCTTATTGGACAAGACGACACGTTGACCGATGGTTCACATTGGATACGCACGGGTGACATTGAGAATGCGTGGGAGGTTCGGTTTACAGGGGGCATTGAGGAAAGCCTGTTCACAATTGCCAACGTGCATCCACGAGCAAAATATGTGTACGGGCCTTTTCAGGTGGCGTCGCATAAACTTGCTGGTTGGGGTGATGAACTTGAAATTGCGCGTCAACTTATTGAGGAAGAAGCGCGTAAACAAATCATTCGCATATGGCGCGACTCCTTTCAGCTTGCCACAAAAGGAGTTGACGCCTAATGAGCAATAATCCAGATGAACCTATTATCCAATTAGGCGTTGAAGCAGATACCACCAGTGCTGATGAAAATATCGATCAGTTTTCGACAATCACCGTCGAAGCGATGGATAGAATTATTGCGCAATCAGAATTACTTGATAGCAAAATGGCTGATGCCACTGCTAGTATCGCTGCTTACAATGCTCAATTAGATGAAATTAATAAGTTAAGTCAAGAATTTCAGTCTACATCACAGACTGAAATCGATCAGCTATTAAAAGAAGTTGACGCCTACGAGCAATTGAAATCTGCTCGTCAAGCTGTTTACGACCAAGCACAACAAGACTTACTCGCCAATCCCCAGAAGTCTAACTATGGTGTATTTGGTGGGCAGATTGGCCCTTCTGAAGCGCCAGATGATACAGGTGATGATACGGGCGGTGGAGGCTCAGGTCGTGGAAACGCCTACGCCGCTGCTCGCGCCTTCTCTGGGATTGGTCGCGCTACTGGTGATAGAGGATTTACCGATGTAAGTGCGGCTATTTATGCCGCCAACGCATTTAACAAAATATCTGAATCTATCGGCGCAGTTAACTTGCCTCTACTGGGTATGGTATCGGGAGTAGAGGCGTTACTTGCTGTTATAGTGCCTGTTGGTATTGCCATTGGCGCAGCAGCTATCGCCACCGCTAGTTTTATCGATCAACTTAAAAAAGAAACTACCGCTGTTGATGATGCCACTAAAGGTCTTGAAAAATATTACGAACTTGTAGCCAGTGGCACTCAGGATCAAATCGCACAAGAGTTAGTTAAACAGCGTAATATACAAGCTGGTAACGACCAAGCCATTGCTGTACTGCAAGATAAATTAAACGCATTTGCAGAAGAAGCCGCCTCTCTACCAGGCAATCAAGGTAAGACAACTGCACAAATCGCTGGTGAATTTGCCAGCGGAAATACACTGTCTGCCAAAGTAGAAGAACAAGCAGGTATTCGACAATTACTTATTGATATTGATAAGTTGCGCGGAACCTCAACAGAAGCCGCTAATGCCATAGATCGCCTTAATGCGGCATACAATAGTGCGGACGCTAAAAGTCGCTCGTTTATCGCCAATTTAGACCAACTTGCTACAGATTACGAAAAAACATCTCAGTTAATTAAAACTGCTACTACCAAACAAGTACAAGATCAGCTTGACGCAAACGCCGTTAAAGAGCAAGCCACCAAAGATGAGATGGCGGTACTTAGTGCTGCTTACGCCGAAGGGAAAGTGACACTTGACCAATATCTAGTCAAGGTCGCCGAACTGTCGCTCAATATCGGGAAACTTTCCGCCGAAGACCAACAGCTTAACACGGTGGTTGTTGATGCGGCTCGTAAGCGCGAAGACGAAAAGCGTGCCGCTGATGCCCTCAAGCAAGCCACTGATGACCTTGCATCAGCACAAGCCAAGCTCACCGACCTCTACGCACAGGAGATGCAGCTTAATGGCGACTATGAACAACAGCGCCTAAACAGTGCTGCTGATTTCGCCGCACAGCAAAAGCAGACCACTGTTGATTTTTACGCTAACCAATACCAACAGGCGCAAGACTATGAAGCCAAGCGTCTACAGGAGACCGCTGATTTCTATGCGAACCTAGCGGAATCTGATGCTGCGTACTACGCCAAACGCGCCAATGAAATTGACGATTTCAATAACAGTATCGCTCAGACGCAGAGTTCGTTTCAGCAAAACCAAGCTAAAGAAATCCGTGATTTCAATACTCAGCAGGCGAACAACGCCAAAGACCTTGCTGACAGCATTCGCAAAATCGAACGTGACGCTAGAGATACAGAACTTGACGAGGCCAGTCGTCTCGATGCACGCGCTATTGCCGCTACTCAGCGTCAAGCGTCTAAGCAGATACAAGACCAAACTGACACCTACGAGAAACAGCGTCAACGTTCTCAACAAGCCGAACAACAAAAACTTGCCGACCAACAGCAAGCCGAAAACGAAAGTATCGCTAAACAAACCGAGGCGTTTAACAAAAAGCTCGACAATGAACAGCAAGCCTACGAAACCTCACGGGCCAAACAGGTTACAGCGTTTGAACAAAAGCAGGCTCGTGAAGACGCTGCCTTTGAAGTCCAACAGCGCAAACAGGATGAAGCTTATGTAAAACAGCTTCGCAATGAGGAAGAGGCTTATCGTAAGCAGACCCAAGCACAAGAGACGGCTTACAACAAAGCGCTCTATGCACTTGACACGCAAATTGCCAAAGAACAGCGCAAGGCAGAAGTCGCCTATCAAGCGCAATCTGACGCGGAACAGGCTCAGTTTGACTTACTGGCAGGTCAACAGTCTACATCATATAGCAATCAACTGTCTGCCGCGCAAACGTTTCTCAATAACTTGCAGACAACGTTTCAGACTGGCTACAACAACATCATCACAGGGCTTAGTGCTACTTCCAATCAGGCCACAGGAGCACAAGGGCTTGGGAGCACAACCGCACCCGGGGGTGGTACGATTACGGGTATTACCACAGGTGGCTTTGGCGACGGCGGTACACCGTATCTCGCAGAAGGTGATGATAATCCGCGTCCAAACTCATTTGCCGTTGTTGGCGAGAATGGGCCTGAACTACTGCGCTTCGGTAGCAATCCGCCAGCGGTTGTTGGAACGCGGGAAAGCGCACGTATGCTCGGTGGCGATGGTGGGCCACAAGGAATTAGAAACACACCGGGAAAATCGGGCGGCAATACATATAACTTAAATGGTATGAGCGCGCCTAAATCGGAAATACGTAAAGTGCTCATTCAGATGCTAGAGGAGCTTGGCGATTAATGGCTAACATGAAAGTCGCCATTGGGCATAACAATACAGGCGGTCTAGCTGATATTTCTACGCAGCCACGCTGGACGCCGGGAACCTTTGCTGGTGTCAAGCCATCACTTAGCGGTCAATTGGCACTACTTGGTAAGCATTTAGTGCTTGAATACGAACCAGGGCTTGACGACCCATTATGGAACGCCGTATTTACTCAGTGCGGACTGTCTATCGCAAGTGACATTTACTTTTCAGATAACACTGTCCAAGTTCCGTATACAGACGCTTCGACAATAAACTATAATTGCACGTTCCGTTATATAGGCGATGGTACACGCAAACAGGGTGGCTACTGGAACAGTCGAATATTGGTCGTTGCGATGGTGGAAATCTAACGATGCCAGAAATCAGCAGTCCAAGCCTTTGGCGAACCAACCCCTATGAATTCAATGCGTACCTCTATCTGGATGCACCAACTGTTGTATTTTTGGCTCAAATTTCAACGACACCAGCGTATCCTGCCCCAGAATTTCTATATGGTTCAGTAACTTATGGCGCGTATACTGACGTAAAAAAGGATATGACCATTCTCTTCGGTAGCGTACCGGGAGCTAGTGACCTCGGACGTGGACGCATTAGATTGAATGCCACTTCGGCCAAAATATACATTGGTCGCTCATCGCGGGGTTATCAGGATGGTGAAGCAGACCTTACCGCTGGTACATATATCACCGTACTTGACGACTATCGCGTTTGGGCGCGTATCCCATTTATTGCAGATGGATTAACGGATGTCAACGGCTCTACGCCACCACTCGGTACGACTTATAAAGATTGGGATATTGACATTACACAGGGCTATCACGGCTATCCGATTGTCAATTTAGGTGGCGGTATCGCCTACGCCAATTTGGTTGACCCTAACACCGATCTGATTACTTGTACCTTCAAGCCCGACCAATTGAGTATTCTTGTCAGCGGGACGAGTTTTACGGGGTGGCTATGGGACGTAGCCGATGGAACCATTACCAGCGGCTCTACTACAACCCCGCAAATTACCGTTACCTTTCCTGTAGGTCGTCGCTATATTCATCTAACGGCAACCGATAGTGGAGGACATTCAACTACTCGACATTTACTTGTCATTGCTGCAAAAAAAGGCTCAGGTTATGCGCCTATTGAGAACTTCACCCTAAGCCCCCTAAAAAACGCGCTAGCAGGGGGGCAGACGTGCGATATTACCGTATGGAGCAATATCCCTAACTACACCTATCCAGACGGCACTACAGTCATCGTGTGGCAAGACGAAACCTACGGCAATACTACAGGAAGTCTCAATGTCATTTCGGACATTATCGGTCAGACTGGCTTTGAGCACATTCTTTTTGCTGGCTACCATCAGACTGACCCTAACACAATGGATGCTTCGCCAGTTGGTGAAACCACTAGTGTTACCCTAAGCTGTTTGGATGTAATTGGTAGATTAGCGACACTTCCCGGCTTCTCGCAGGAAATCAACCGCGAGACGCTTCCTACGACATGGATACAGATGCAATCTGCCAACATGGATAAATATTTCGATTATCTGTTGTTCTGGCATAGTACCGCATTGTTCGTGACTGATTTCTACTGGACATACACGGGTGACACTTACGCCTTTAGTCGTCTCGGTAGTGACGCTGATGACCTTTATAGCCAAGTAGAGAAACTTGCCGATAATGCTATTGGTTATCATCTGGCGTCCAATCAGCAGGGGATGATGTTTATTCGCCCTGATCCCTTGCTTTTGCCACTTGCCAGTCGAACAAATGTTAGCGTAGTCTCCATTAGCCAAGCGGATATTGAACACCTATCTTTTACAGGGCAACGACCTCCGCGCTCTCACTGGGATAGAGGCGCAGCGGTTATTGCCAGTACCGCCAATGCTAGTAGTGCGCCTACGCCGCTTACCGCTTTTGGTGTAGCCCCCGGTAGAGCACCGGGACAGGGCAAGGATAGCAATGACCGTAACGAACAACTTGTTACCGATGAAAATGAATTATACGTTCGTATGGGAATGCGCCGCGCTAGAGAAAACTCAAACCTAAGTTATTTGAGTGTAAGGCCAATATGGACAGGAAACGCAGGAGTAGACCCCGCCTACGGACAATGGGTAACCATTACCCTGACGGCGGCTTATGCAGCACAGCGCAAAATAACATTCACCTCAGTTCGTGGTTATATTCGGGAATGCAATACCACGATCAACGTCAGTCCCGAAGGAAACACTAAAGACGTAGAATGGATACTTGAAGTTGAAACCGTTGGACTTCCTGCGGTACTTGACCCGCAGCCAGTAGATAGCAATCCACCTGTCATTCAACCTATTCCAACACCTGCCCCTCCTGCTCCCATAGGCGATCAGGGTTCGACCAATCCAGGAGATGCGTATGTAACCCCGCCCGGTCAAGTAGCGGGACTAACCGGACAAGAGATTTTTGCGGGGTCAACGAGCATTCCGTATATGCTACGTAGTTTTATCAATCTCACTACGCCGCAATCAATTGCTATTACACCGGGAACGTTAACGGGGTACGCGATCCAGCAAGTGCTTGTCGCGCCCATACCGACAACAACTAGCCTAGCAGGTTATATACTTGCTTACAACAGTAGTACTGATACAAGTGCGGTGTGGTATGCACCTGATATATCTATCGCATCGCCAGCGTGGTCAAAAGGGGCAGATCAAGACGGTCATTACTCGATCATTCGTGGGACAGATATTCCCGGAACAGTTTCAATCGAAGGTGCTGTTATTTCAGGCAGTGGCACTACCTATGATTTCACCATCAGTAATTATGGGTGGACTGCCACTAACTATGTAAATAGCACTACGACTTATACTGCTGGCGTTGGGTTTGTATGCTCAGGGACTTCTTTTGGCCCAACCGAAAATCTATTTGCTATTGCTTCGCTTTCAATCACTCCGACCACTCCACTTTCCGTGAAGGCAACATTTACTGCTACTGGATATGTAGGCGACTCCACAATGATTATGGCGGCAGCTTGGGATGACGCTGGTGGAACGCAGGGGGTAGCGGCTGGAACAAACGTTGCCGCTACGCCAACCCTTACGCAGACTGTCATTATTCCCAAAACGGTCAACACGCTTAACGTCCGAGCGCAAACGGGTAGCCCCAGTTCGGCGGAAACCGGATCGGTTACATTGACCAAAGTGATACTGTCACCTGTAGGCGTATCCGTTGCTACAAGCACAGATTACGGCGCGACATTTAGCACGCCTCAAGCGGTAGGCGATCCATCGGGAACTACCGCTGGCTTTGATGTATCTAGTAGTAGTGCCACTAGCTACTCGGCGTGCTCAGGGAAAGTGCGCAAGGCTACGGCGCTCGGTGGAACATATAGCGACTTCATCAACACTACAGGCACGATTGCCGTTTGCGTAATTATTCCATATTATCGGCGTGGGTCTACCTCTGTATCTCAAGTAAGCGCGACTAATCCAGATGTAGTTGTTGCACTTAGCGCCGCCGATAGTGGTGGCGGTACGCTTTATTGGGTAGATGGCGCAACAGGTACTAAATACGATATAACGCCTGTCGCCGGAATGACATTTTCTTCAAGCAATTGTGTTACCACGTTCTACGGAACAATGATTTACGTGTTTGGAACCGTTAGCGGAACGCCAAAGTTGTACAGAGGCACTTGGAATGGAAGCGGTTTTACTTGGGTATTCGTCAAAAACTTGACTAGCCCGACCTTCATTCGAGTAAGAAGACAAGGAACCGACCTGTCTCGCATTCAGGTCTACTTGGCTGACAATGGCAGTATGTGGTACAGCAGCTATGGATTGCAAACACCCACTGGAACTCCATTTATTAGAAACATGCCAAGTTCTATAATAACGTTCGATACTATCTTCTAGGGATATCATGGCAGACGCACTAAAACGCGCATGGACAGCGGCATTTAATCAAACGACCAAAGAGAAATATGTTCTTGGTCGGCTAGGGTCTGTTGACCCTATTACGAATGCCGTAACCTTCAATGCGCCCGGACGCCCTGGCTACACGCTAGTTCGCATCGTGTCTGGAAGCGATCAGGGAACAACCATCGCCGCCTATAATCAGGGGGTAGCGCTCAAGTACGATGCACCCGTTCGGATTTACTACGACCCAACGGACGGTCAGCCTAAAATTGTTGGCGTTGACCCTGTACTCGCACAAGCCTATGCTGGCCCTAGTGGAGTACCGCTATCGGGCGTAGCACCCCACACCCACACGTTAAACAGTGGACTTGAATACTATGAAGACGCACGGCTAATTCTGACTGGACTCTGCATTCCTAATAATGGTTTGACCATTACCGTTCAACCGTTCAAATATCAATACAACGGTATTCGTACAACCTACGGCGGTCTACCGTCGCTTGACTTATCTACCTATATGACTGTTGCTAGTGGAGAGCATCAATGGGTACTGATTGGCGTTGATCCAATAACGAATCTGATTGACGTAGAAGTTAGCGCTGGCGTGCCTGTTGCCGTACCGCTTACAGACGCGGATTTAGATTCGATTACCTTTACCAATAAAATTCCGTTGGCTGCTGTTCAATTAACCTTTGGACTGACATCGGGCGCATCATTTCAAAGCGATTTCACCGATTGTCGTGTATGGAACACAGGGTTAGGGGGTAGCAACCCTGCAGCGATTGTAGCGCTTGCCAATGGTGGCACAGGTAGCGACCTAAGCGCCACTGGCCCCGGTTATCTCACGCAGACTACAAGCGGTGCAAATGTCGCTATTCTCAAAAGCAATCTGACTGCAATCATCGCACCAACGACAAGTGATGACAATACACTTGGGTATGGCGTCGGCAGCCAATGGATAGATACCGCTGCAAAAATAGAATACATCTGTTTAAACGCATCGACAGGCGCAGCGGTTTGGGATATTACCGCTGGTGGCGTTCAACACCTTATTGGATTGACGGCAGCGCCAACCATTGCGGCGGGTACAGGCGCAGGTACAGGCCCAACTGTATCACTAACTACGGCTACCGATTTGGCTGGCGTTGTCAACGCGACCACCGGAACATTACCCACCGCCGCTAGTGTGATAGCGACTATTACATTTAACATTCCCTACGGAACAGCGCCCATTGTGATACTTGCGCCTGCCAATGCCGCTACTGCATTACTCTCAGGAGCAACAATGGTGTACTACTCTAGCACAACAACGGATTTTTCAATCAACGCTGGCGCGACTGGACTGGTAGCCTCAACCGCATACGCATGGGCCTACCATGTTGCACAATAAACTATATGATACAATGTATCAATAAGGAGATACCTAATGACAGTAACCGTAAATCCAATCGCAGATATAGATGCTATACTCAACAATGATTTCAATGAGCTAACCGAAATAGGCACTACATTATCTTCTGAAATAGCCGATCTTCAAACGCAATTAGCTGCAAAACAATCTGCGCTTGAAGAAAATCAAACGAGCTTAGAGATCATCGCTGAACTGCGTCAATTTATCGCCAGTCTCGAAAGCGGAACTATTGCCGGGTCGATAGTGATCCCAGCTTCGTCAATGCCCGAAACTAATGAACCACCTGTAATCTAGGAGTGATATAAAAATGGCTAGCAATCTAAATGTAACTATCACGAATCGCCGTCTGACTGGAAGTAATGTATCAATTGCTCAACGGGCGTTTGATATATCAGCAACATGGCTTGACGATAACAATCAGCCTCAATCGAATTCGCAAACAGTGCTTTTCCCGAATGTTCTTGCCAACGTCAATCTCCCTGCTGGTTGGCTGGCAGGTAAACTGGAAGCGTTGGCGTATGAAGCCGTGCTTGTTATTTTGGGTATCGAACCAGCTAACTAAGCAAAAAGGAGGGTATAACAATAGCCACGTACTACGTTGGAACAGGCGGAAATAATACAAATTCGGGACTAAGTTATGCCCTTCGCAGACTTACGCTTACCTCTATTGAGACATTGGTCGCCGCTGGCGATATTGTTTATTGCGCTCCTGGCAGTTTCCGTGAAACGTTCACAACAACAACCAGCGGCGGTAGTACCTACACGACTGGCACAGTAAGTGTGACCAATGGGAGCGCGACTGTTACAGGGTCAGGTACAACCTTCACGGGCAATTCCTTTGCCAATGGCATGTTCCAAGTAACCGTCATCGCCAGTGGCACAGACGGCGTAACCAACGGAACGGGAACGTTTACGAGCGCAACAGGCAATTTCCAGTCAAGCATGATTGGACTAACCATCCGTATCGGCACAAAAGGCGCATATACCATCAGTGCCGTCGCTAGTGCAACCAGCATAACCATTGTTCTGCCTGGTGGTGGAGCAGCGTCCCCATCGGCGGGGTCGTCACTCGCTTATAACGTGGGGCCAGAAACGCCCTATATCATTTCAAGTGTGGACAGCAACACGCAACTTACACTGTCATCGGCGTGGTCAGGCCCGACACTCACCGGCCTAGCTTTCACCACATGGAAGGACATTCGATACATTGCTGATGAATCGGGCGTAAACACCGATGGGATTGGTGGAGAAGTGCGCATATCGGGTAGCGATAACGACCAAACTACAACCCGCGCCAATGCTATCGTAATTGCAAACAGCTACCGCACCTTTATAGGGTTCCATTTAGATACCACTTCAACCAATGGTATCAGTATTACATCCGGTACAAACATTATCGTTCAACAGTGCGGTTTTCAGGGCTGCGGTGGCAATGACATTAACGTCAATAGTAGCGCCCCCTCTGCGATTACCATCCGCAAGTGTTTTTTTATCGGCGGATCATCAGCCAATACGAACGCTGTGCTAACGCAAAACGCCTCAACGGTAGACAACACAGCGATACTTCTGGAAAATAATCTGGCGATTCTAGCTAGTCAAGGCAATGGTTTTATGTCGAGCAGGATTGGGGGCATTCTTATACGAAACTGCACCCTAATCGGCGGAATTGATGCGGCGCGTGTACAGAATGCATTGTCCGTTGGGCAAGCCACAACAATGAATAATTGTATCATCGTGTTTATTTCCACCGGACTGGTCGCCACCACTACCGCCGAATTTATCGAAGATCGGAATGTTTTTTATGGCAATACGACAAACAGAAATACGGTTACGGCTGGCGCCAATAGCGTAACCTATCCGCCGTTACTGTTGATGCCACTGTTGACATTAGGACTTCATTCAACGTTTTTCGCGGGATTAAATTCATTGTCTGCTGTCGCCTCAATAACTGGATTTAATCCACCGGGCGACGATCTCTACAGTAAAACAAGAGCGGCGACTAGCTCATATGGTGATATGCAATATTTCGCAGGTCAGCGGTTTGATGATGCCGGGCCGTCGCATAGTCGAAGATTTGGAGCGTCCTGATGCGCGAAATACAACAATCGACATCTACAATCAATATCCCCATTTTTATGGTGCAATCCATTGACCACATTACTCCTGCTACTGGAAGAACGGTAACAGTTAAACTTGGCAAAAATGGTGCAGCGGGGGTTACTGCATCAGGTGCAATCACCGAACCAGATTCGACCAATTTGCCTGGTCAATACAAGCTGGCGGGAAATACTACCGACAGTAATACGTTAGGCCCGTTGACCATTTACGCAACGGCTGCTGGTTGCGATCCGTATTACACAGAATACAATATTGTCGCATACAACCCGTTTAACTCCAATTTGGGTCTGTCTCACGTATCCGCTAATGCCGATCAGATCAACGGCGTATCCACATCCTCAGTGACAACAGTTAATGCCAATATCGGCACAACGCAACCTGTAAACTTTACAGGTACAGGTTCATCAGCCCTGGCTAAATCTGATATGGTTGATATAGCAGGTTCAGCAGTATCCACTTCTTCTGCTCAATTGGGGGTAAATGTCGTCAACGTTGGCGGCAGTGCATCAGCGGGTAGTGCTGGCTATGTCGGGCTAGATTGGGGGCATATCAATGCGCCTACCGCTGTCGTAGATTTATCCGGTACGACTATCAAGAACGTGGATAACGCTATTGCCACTGTGACAAACTTGACCAATGCACCTACCAACGGCGATTTCACTGCAACGATGAAAACGAGCTTGAATGCCGCTACTCCCGCTTCTGTTACCGGGGCAGTAGGCTCAGTTACAGGCAATGTCGGCGGAAACGTCAACGGCAATGTAGTGGGCAGTGTAGGTTCAGTGGTTTCTACTGTTTCCGCTAACCTTGCGCAAATACTCGGTACGGCGTTAACTGAAACAACTGGCGGTTGGCTGGCTGCGGCGTTCAAAAAGTTCTTCAATCTTGCTACACCAACATCAACCATGAACGAAATCACACTGGTCGATACAACAACCAATTTGACCAATACACCAACTATTGGCAACGTAACTCTCGCTGCCTCTCAGCCTCTATATGCACCAGCTAAAGCAACTGACATCCTGAGTGACGCTACGCCATTTGCGGGGGCAAATATCGCCGCGATTAAAGCGGAAGCTGATGGTATCGCCGCTATCCCGACTAACCCTGTACTTGCTCCATCTATCATCATCGCCAGTGGTACAGCGCAAGCATCTAGCGCAACATCGCTTACTCTACAAGCCGGAACGGTTGGCAACTTTATGGGGCTAATGCTTCATATTAAGACTGGTAGCAATAGTCCACAGGCCGTACCCATTACAGGTTATTCTGGACTAGTAGCAACTGTAGCTAGTTGGCCCGGTGGAACACCATCGAGCAATGCGACCTACGAAGTGGTAATCAGTGGCGGTGGCTCATCTGGCAGCGGCGGAGACCCCTGGTCAACCATTCTCGGAACTTACCCAGCTAACTCCGCTGGCGACGACCTCTATCAAACATTCCTGCGCACTGGTACAGTACCTATCACCGCTAATTTCATCAGCCCTGTTGATGCAACGCAGTCCGTGTTGTCTATCATCAAGGGTAATCAATACACAAGTCTCACTGGAACCCAACTAGAGTTCACGGTGTTACAACCAGATACAACCATCACCGATTGTACGCTGAAACTCGGAGGGCCAACGGTAAATAACACCCTCTTGACGGTAACTGGAACGGTTATCGCAGGTGGAACTAAGGCGCAATTCGAGTTAACATCGGCACAAACCGAGATGTTATACTCAATTAATCGTGGATCATTCTCAGTAACAGGAACCCCTAGCACTGGTCTACCACTGTTAGTCGTTGCATGGGGAACCTTGCTCGTAACATCTGTTCAGGGAGTGTAGTCTACAATTGTAGACAGAAAGACAAGACGTTAATGATTACTTTTCCATTGACCGCTATTCTCATTGTCATTCTCGCCGCCGCACTTGCAACCCTTGTGCGGTGGATTTGCCAACGACTAAGCGCTGCTGATTGGCTGTGCTTCTTCTTGGCGCTATTCACGTTCGGATTCGTACTTCTATTCGTGAAAGTGAGTTAACCATGCAAATCGTATTTCCACTCTCGTTAAGCGACTTACTAACCATCGTTGCACAACAAGCGATGAATGGTATCTTGCTTAAATTCTTTCTTGATAACGTACCATTCTTTCGCAATAGCGCGCGCCCTGACTGGCAGAAGTTTACCGTCGCGGCGATCATTTGCTTTGGTCTGATTGTAGGTGCAACGTTTATCACCAACGATGGATTACCGACCACTGGCAACGGTTGGTATTTACTGGTCGTTACTGCACTGGCGCTACTGTTTACTAATCAAAGCGCGTGGGGGTTTTTCAACGCTATTCCGGGGCTGCGCGATTTCTTCTTAGCGCTGTTCGGAAAACAGTCAAGCAATACCATCACCGTTAGTTCGGTTGGCGCTACTACATCACTGGTTAAGACCATTGATGCGTCTACTACAAATGTCGCCCCTGCTGGTTCTAACGGATAACGAATACACGGGTCAATCGACCCGTGTGCATTCTATTTGTATAACAATTGCTCGATTATACAAAATCAGGTAGAGAGTCGAACAATGTTCCTTGCTGCTTATTGTTTTCAGCTTCGGTCAGGTTTTTGCAAGCAACACCAAAGTACTCAGGTTTAAGTTCAATCCCGATGTACTTGCGTCCACGTTTCACGCTTTCGTAACCCTCTCCGCCACTACACCGCCCATCGGTGTCACTGTTACCGTAAACTTAATCGTCTCTGGTATCACGACAGGATGCTTAGTATACCCTGCCATCACAAGCAAGTCGCCAGCCCCTACGTCATAAGCATCAGCTAACTTGCACAATGTCTCTAGTGATGGGTCGCTGCGACCATGTTCTAGTTCAGATAGATAACCCTTTGCTAGTCCACCAGCCCTAGCGCTTAGTTCACTAAGTGACCATCCTCGCTCATTGCGGATAGTGCGTAGATAGGTGCTAATCTGTGTCATTGTACATCGCCTTTACCTTTAGGTAATGCAAATCTTCTGCGGTGATGATCAAACATATCTCGCAGTATTGGATCATCGTGAATAACCCAGCCAAAGTTAATTGAATCAAATTCGACATCGGTCATTCCGATCACGGCAAGCATAATTAATTCAATAATATCGTCGGTTGATGCACCTATCCCTTTATCAACCTTTTCGGCAATCAGATCGATAACCTCCATTCCCTGTTGGTATTTTGCAGCCCGCAACATCAGCCAACGAATTTGCTCGTCTTGGTTCATGGTTATAACCCATCAACAATCAATGGTGGTTGTGAATACCACACATCGAACACGCGCTTTAGAATGCTTTCATGGTACGTTTTTATCTGACCGTATTTCGGGTCTTTTGCACTACCAATATGGATATTTTCATGTAACGATAGCTTGGTGCATTGTTTACCGAGCTGGGACGCCGTACTATTGTCAAGATGGCGACCAATGTAATTCGCGTATCCAAAAATTGTGAAGTAAGCCTGTTTTTCCTCAGATGTATCTAAACGAGCATCCGTTCGTTTCATCCAATCTTCATGAGCGCGTAGTGTTTTTATCATATTCTCGGCAATGTCTAATGAGGATGGTGGATTTGTTGACAGCGAATACGTTCCAGTCTTACGGATAGCTGGTAAAACCTCATGATTGATCCAACGCTTAAATACTTTCGCGGCTTCTTTTCGACTATTGCCAAGTAACGCATACAATCCTGGCTCATTGACACAAGTCATGATTTGTATACCCCCCCCTGTAAGTATAGGATACCCCCCCCTTTCATCATCGTCTAAACGAGACACGGCCTGTTTGGTATCCGAGATACTTACAGCTGCGCAAACATCAGCGGCGCAAAACCAAGTTTCATCATCTTTGATATGCGTTCGTATATCAAAACCATTGAAATTAAACATCGGTGAATTATGAGGAAATGGTACAATTGAATTATCCATGAAAGTCCTAACCTTTCTTGGTAGCCTCTCTTGATTGAGAGGCTTTCGCTTATTATATCATAGGTTGGGGTAAAAACACCACACCCTGATGACATTATTTCAAATGATGTTGCATAGTAAAGGGTGTCCGTTTGATGGATACCCTTTGTTATCCAATCTGTGCTACACTGTACATAAACGGAGTGACGATTTATGCAACCTTTCGATAGTTATGTACACGGTATTGATACCTCCCATTGGAACGTAGTACCACCCCCTTCTGTACTCACCGCCAATAACATCAAATTCGTTATCAGCAAAGCGGGACAAGGGCTAACCCTTGATGCTAATTTTGCCAGCACTCAAGCGACCATGAAAGCCGCCAATATCCTATTCGCTAGTTACTGGTTCATGGATTACATGGACGGCACAAAGCAAGCTGATGCTTATCTCAACGCTGTCCCGAATGGCCCTTACAATCTTGATGTAGAAGCTAACGTAACCCTATCGCAACTACTTGCTGCTATTGCTGAAATATACGGTAGAACAGGTCTATACCCTGCCATCTATACCAGCAAGTACTACATCCAAGCTATTGGTGGAACTAAGAATGCCATCCTAGCGATGTGCGATTTGTGGCTTGCTGATTACAGTGCTACCAGTTTCCCGCCAGCTTGTGAACCCTGGTTAACTGGTGCGAAGCCTGTAACGTTCTGGCAAAATGGGTCATCTGTTACAGGTGGCTCTAATCTTGACAACGATTGGTGGCAGGGAACTTATGATGGACTAGTAAGTTACTGGACTGCCAAAAGTGCAGTTGTACCCGAAACTACACCTATCATGGTTGAGCCATCTATCCCGGCTAACCTACAGAATGCACCCGGTGCGTATCTGCGTGTAGATGATTGCGTTGTCGCCGCTAGTCAGTGGATGTGGAAGTTCATTATGGCGAAGGGTGGTATCTCTGTTCCAAATGCTACCATCGACAGTTGGACACGAGAAACCACGCTGATGACCAACGACAACGGGCTAACCATAGAGCAAGGTATCGCCCTTGCTGCTAATCATGGCGCATATCTTATTCAAAAGGACAGGGCTACCCTACAGGATGTACTCGACCAATTGCTTATCTATGGTCTACCCGTGATGGCCATTGGATGGGAGGGCTCATTCCCCGACAGTCCCGGCGTCAATCACTGCATATGCGCTATCGGCGCAAGCAATAGACGCATCTGGGTGATGGATCCTCTTCTTGGTATTCGCGCAGTCGCCTATGCGCAGTTTGACGCATTTATGAACGTAGGCAGTGGTGGCCCAATTGCCATCGTTGACCCAACTCAGATAGGAATAGAGCCTAATATGGGCAGTACACAGAACAGAGAAGTTATTGCACAAGGTGGACTGAACGAGCGCAAAGGCCCCGGCACAGGTTACGCCCTCGCTCCCGGCGCAGGAACCGCAACTAAACCCCTACCTTTCCCTGTAGGATGGGTAATACAGGTCAACAATCCTCAGTCTACACCGGGTTGGTACGACGAAACAGGAACGACCTATTTCGTCAGTGCTGATCCGTCTTATACACGCCTAACGACATTACCACCAACAGTCAAACCGCCAACATCCACTACGGGTACGCCACAAGTTACCCTAGCAGTGATGAATATCCGCACTAATCCAACGACAATTGCCAGCATCGTCAAAACCGTATCAGTAGGCACAAATGTTACAGTCAACCTTGACGACAAACGCACTGATGCCAGAAGCGGCGCACGGTTCGTGATAATCACTGAGGGAACCTATGTAGGTAACTGGATAGCGTTCGATAACCCAACCGTTCCAATGGTCTATTTGGGTAATCCAACAGCGCCTATAACGCCGCCTAATCCTAAGCCAACCGTAAAGGAAAAGATTTGGGGCATTAACATCAACCAGAAAGACCCTACAGGTAATCCTTCTGCCCAAACACTTACGGGCGTTGGTCATGTTCGTTGGGTACTTAGTAATGTAATTGACAATAAATACGCTGGCACCATCCAACAAGCGATTGACTTTTACAAGCCACTGGTGCAGTCCTACAATGCCAATGGCATTAAGTCGAACGCTATCCTGTGCCAAAGTCTCTATTGGGGTAATGGCCCTTGGGACAATGGTAATTGGGATGCTTATATCACAGGGTTTGCTAGTGCCTGTACACAGGTCGTCACTGCTTTCAAGGGGCTTATCGACGCCTACGAAATCTGGAACGAGGGGGATATAGCAGGTCAACCTACGTCTATCTATATCCCGCCTGCTACGTACAGCAAGCTACTCACTGCTGCATACAATGCCATCAAAGCAGTGGACCCTGACGCTAAGGTTGTCACAGGTGGTCTCGCTGGCCCTGATCCACTCGGGTATATGACACAGGTCAGAGATGCCAATGGGGTAATCAGTGCTGATGCGATTGGTTATCATCCCTACGGACAAAATGCGCCGGGCGGAACCGCATTTGGTTGGCCCCAGACAATAGCAAGCAACACACAAGCATTTGTTAATCGTTTCGGTAAACCAGTATGGATAACCGAGATCGGCGTTGCAAGGGTAGATGTCAATGATACGTCGCTATGGCCTATCATCGCCAATTACATGCAAGCCATATTCAATTGGGCAAAGGCTACTGGAACTCAAGTACAGTGGTTTGCGTGGAGCGATAATATGGATAGAGCAGGGATTGTCAATAACGCACAGCAGCCAAAGAACCCGATTAAGTCAACGTTCGATAGCTGTGTACTTGCTGATAAGTTGTAACCATTGGCGACGACAAAAATGAACCCCGCTCATCACGGGGTTCCAATGTGTTATTTAGTTGTCGAAACGCTTATTTTTTACTAGACGAATTTGCGGCGCTCGTTAATCCCAATATCCCTAACAGCAAACTCATCTTGAATGCTTGGACAAGCGTAATCGTGGCTGGCAATATCCCCTTGTCTACCGCACCAGAAAACACATCGGGCACTACCCACCACAACAACAGGCTAACAGCCCAAGCGCCAACAATAAACAAAACAATGACAATTACGATAAATAGAACCGCTAACACAACCTTCATTCCAAAGTTTTCCATCTGAATTACCTCTCATCTAAAGTGGGTTATCTCACATAACGAACTAGCTTTGTCCTTGCAAATCCTTGAACATTTTTACCATCATCTCCCAATGGTTTCGATTGCGCACCTCTGCGAGTACACCATTACCGCCACCGGGACAATCCCAGCGCTGTTCAATCATTGGCGCATCAGGGTCAGGCGGACTGTACCGATTGTCCTTGAATACGATAAAACCTTCCCATCGCTCTGAATGTTCGCTATAGAACGTGCGCGATACCGCCTCATATTCAGTACCAGCACCTAGCAGTTCGTGATGTTCATCAGATTCAAATGGCTTATCGACACCTTCAAGCAACTTTTGATATAGCGTTTGCATTCACCTATCCCTTCTGATTATTGCGCCATCGGTAGTATCTTGTCGAAGCAGTTTTGAATTTCACGTTAGCCTCACGAGCAATTTCTTCAATATCTTTGGTGGAGGCGCTTGTGCCTACCACATCGAACAGTTCGTGTAACAACTTCACGGTCTCTGGTGGCAAACGCGCAAACGAAACTTCTTGCTGCGGTTCTTCATTTTTCCGTACAGGACGCGGTTCTACTTTAGGCGCTACTGCCACTGGTTGCGGTGCTGGCGATGTACCTTTGAGTGAGATGTTGTACTGCTTCCAGAAGAGTTTCGTTAACCGATTAGCCTCTTGGTTGAGCGCCATAAATCGTTCACGGTTATCAACATCGGAAGGTCGCAGATTATCTAACACAAGTTCAGTCATCGCATGAACTTCAATCGCAGTGGTTACACCGAGGCGATAGTCCATTTTATTGATAGATTCTGGATTGCCAATTGCCCATACATGGACATTGCATGTATCCAGCAATCCGCGCATCCTAAGTGCAATATCATCAAGGTCAACAGTTAAATTGGTTGGCATAGTATCCTCCTGCTAAAAATCGTCTATTCCAAGTGAACTCGCCATGTTATTGGCGATTTGCGCACTGCTCAACTCTTCTACCTTTACTACCGCTTTAGCGATAGGCTTAGGTGTTTCTGTAATCGCCATTCTGCTTACAGGTTGCTCAATTACACCTGTGCGCCTATTGAAGTACCTATAGGCGTCTGGTTGCCAACTAATGAGCGCATCCATGAATTTGTCATACTCACCAGCCACTAGCATCTGATAAAGACAGATAGCTTTTGGTAAATGTTCGCTCATCTTCTTGAGTAAAATCCACGCATCAACAATAGACTTCGCTTCGTGTGCGATAGGCTTATCTCCTAACTTAAGCTCTAACTTTGGACGTGACATAAGCTCTGTCCTTTAGTGACAAGCCAGTCCTACGGACACTCTAGTCCATAGGACAAGCATCTATTCATCATCGCCATCTGATTGGAAAATAGACTTACGAGCCAACATCTGCCAATAGAAAAGATATGCCCCACACACATTAGCAATGGCAGGATTTTTGACGAGTATCCCATTGGAATAAACGTCAACGTACTCCTTGAGATAGCGTCCTATGTGGTAAGACGTGCCGCCTGTAATCAAAACGCGATTGACCGTATCGGGCGCAGCGTTACCAAGTGCATCATTGATAGCCATCGTTAACTGCTGAATAGCAGGATCATAGGCAGGTTGAACGTCCACTCGATTGCCACCGCCAATGTCAATAACCTTCGGTGAACCAAACGGTTTATCGCAAACACTACGCAGTCCAACGTCAATTAGCGTAAAGTCTGGATTGGTATATCCCGATTCTTTTAACCAATTGATAATGGCATATACCACTGTATTAAACCCACCACGACCAACAGTTAAACTGCTCTCAGGAACATACGCTCCATTCTCAAATCGGGAAATGTTGCAAGTGAGTAGACCAATATCCGCTACCATCGTCACGCCAGAGAGCGATGTTCCCTTTTGCGGGTTCAGGTTTTTCTGGTAGGCGTAGTAGATTGCAGTGCCTAAACTCTCAGGAACCACAAGCACTTGCTTAGGGTCAATGGATAAATTGAGAACGCAACCGTCCTCGCCAACAATATGCTTCATATTGGCTACACCCGCTTTAATCTCCTTGACCATATGCTCCTTGTTGAACTGATCAATGGGCATACTGATAATGATGCGTGGTGAAACTGTCTCCTTGCCGCGATAGTTGTGAAGCACTTGTAGCAACGATACAGCCAGTAGGTCGTAGTAGTCACTGCTACCATAGCGCTGTTCGTTCGCCGCTCGTCTGCGCAACTTGCGATTGCCGAACTTAAACACGTCATCCGCCCCAAAGACCATCACCTGATCTCCCTTGAGAAGTGTCAAGGTAGGATGCGATTGCTTTTCGGATACATCTCGTGCGTGAGTACGTGGAGCCATGATAGGCTCAAACGAAAGTGGATTGTCGAACTTATACTTCCCGACGTTGGAAACAGTACTATCTCCCCCGTTACCCAAATCGGTACTAATTACGATTTCCGACATGATATGACTACTCCTTTACTTGCAATGACTTAAATATTCCGACTAGCATTTCGTACACTTGTTCCGCACGTTTCAAGCAACCGGATTGGGTATAAAAATCGCCAACAACGTGCTTATACTGCATCCCAAACGTATCGGGCACGACAGGGCTAAATCGCACATCTTTGAATGTGACAAATCCTCCGAATTGAGAACCGTTACCATGTACCACAATGATCGCCTCGTATTCCGTTCCCTCGTTCACGAAACGATAGGTCGGCCCACGAGATGACCACTGTCTCACCGTCTCCTTAAATGATTCGTATCCAGCATCCACGATTGCTACTCCTTTGCTGATTACCGCGAACTAACTGGCTTGCGCCCAATTGACTACACGCCAATCGACAAAAACTAATTGACCGCGCGATCCACGATATGTACTCGCTAACGCCGCATGAGCTATTTTCCCCGCATCGCCAATGATGCCATTATCTTCGTTGCCACCATAGCAATATGGGTCAATGCCGATGAAATATTTCTTGCGCGTTCCATCCAATTCGACAGTGTGATTATCAAGCTCAATCATATAAATTGGCTCGTCGTCAGGCTCATCTTTGCGCCACAATTTCCCCGACCAATCTTCATGTACAAGCACAGCGCCACTATCTTGAATGTATCGCGCATATCCATAGCGCTGAACAAGCACACGTCGAATCTCTGCATTATTCTGGCTCTCTATTTCAGCGACGGTTATGGTCTCTGGGTTCATAATGATACGCTTGTCTACGCGCAATCCATGCCAGAAATACCACTGAATATCTAGAACCCATTTAACAGCAGGCTTGCTATCGCTATGCAACGAACCATTGTCGTCCATTTCAATAGATGGACATTCAATATAGACGAGTTCGGTATCAGTGAAGTACATGCGATAGCAACCAGCCTCCATCGCTTCTAATAACGGCAACCATTTATGGCATAATTTATCGTCAATACCAACGGTTAACACAGATACATCGGCCCAATAAAATACAGTCATCGCCCAATAAACAAGGTCACGGGCAAGGACACGGGCAAGGTTACGGGCAAGGTCACGGGCAACGGCAACGTCACGGGCACGGGCAAGGTCACGGTCAAGGTCACGGGCAACGGCAACGTCACGGGCAAGGTCACGGGCACGGGCAAGGTCAAGGGCAAGGTCACGGGCACGGGCAAGGTCACGGTCAAGGTCACGGGCAAGGGTAAATTTTACAACTTTGTAATTTAATCCCATGTTCGACAACCATTCAGTTAATTTGACTTGAATGATTTCATCATTTGGATTTTGCTTACAAAGCAATGCTTCTTTATATCGCGCCAGTAATCCCTCGTAGGTCAATTTGTTATTCATACATTCCACTTTCGATTTAGGTAAATAAATATTGAGCGTTTAACCACCTACGCACAAGGCTACGCGATTAGTCGATTACACGCTGAATTTGCTTGCGTTCGTAAGAGTGTTGTATGAACACTCCGTAACGTCCCGGCTCTAAAGTGATCGTCTCGTGTTCTTCGTGGGTAAGTGGAGTAATCGTCTTGACGATCAAGAATTGCCCCTCTGCATTGTCAATGAGATTGGCAGACTTCACTGCAATTCCATGACGATGACCCGATTCGCCATGCGCCAATACGAGTAGTCCGTCTGGGTCTCGCTTGACACTAAAACCGGGCGCAATCTCCTCTTTGTCATCCAATTTCACGAGCATAACGTCACCTTGATGAACCATATACATGTTTAACGCTCCTCAAATAACCTTGCGATACTTGTAATCATAACTCTATTGTGGTAAACTGTCAACATTGTATAACGTAGTCAACGAGGATATTCATGAAACCTATAGGCAAAGTTATAGAAGAGGAACGAAAGTCTAAAGGTATATCTCAGCGCGAATTAGCACGGAGGTGTAAACATACAGACCACTCGACAATTAGCAGAATTGAGCATGACAAGCCAATCGAATGGCAAACGATTGTAGACATTGCAGGGGCGTTAGAGGTAGAAGTATCCTATCTCGTAGAAGCCGCTGGTTACAAGTCGATAGCCAAAGATTACACATGGCCTATCTATGTGGGTTTACTCAATTCATCCGGTGAGAAGATATGGTTTCCAGTCAATGAAAGGGATATTAAGCATGAATAATCAAATTCAACCCGCACACGATTTAGCAGCAAAGCTAATGGCGGCTTGCCGTCACGAAATAGTTGACGGTGTAGCGCATTACTCCATTGTGGATGTAATCGCATACGTTAGACCGGACATCAGAAATCTTAGCAAGTTTTGGACTGACAATCGATACGAACTGTTGGCTAAGGAAAGTTCGGTTATACGTCATTCTCGTATGACTGAATCAGTTGTTACCCAACAGGTAAAGACTGGGGATAATGGTCTGCCTGAGCAGGACGAGGAATTGGTAGACAGTATCAAGCAGTTGAAAATGTTATCCTCGGATGGCAAGCGATACAAAACTGATGCGGCTCCAAAAGAAACAGTTTTGTATATCGCCGCTAAAATCGACAATCGTTTTTTGAAATATCTAGTCAAATCCAGACTATGCGAAACGAACTATCGTCTGTCCAATATCGAACAAGGCTACGAACGCGC
>Ga0070716_100000026_pt1 | contig 65553 bp, 104 predicted proteins | sample LARL112metaG_FD_71395 | JGI IMG/M metagenome (GOLD analysis project Ga0070716, IMG submission 71395) | Corn, switchgrass and miscanthus rhizosphere microbial communities from Kellogg Biological Station, Michigan, USA - LAR L11-2 metaG | ecosystem: Host-associated > Plants > Roots >... | reverse complement strand
GGACCTCACGAAGGACGGCCCCGTCACGCTCGTCTGCGACAAGGGCCGCAACGGCGCGCCCGGCGGCTGGGTCCAGGCGCACTGGATCGGCCGCCACTACAAGTTCTGCGACGTCGAACGTGACGTCGAGCCCGAGCAGCAAGAGATGCCACTCACCGCCTGACGAAGGAGACCGCCATGTTCGACCAGACGCTCAAAGCAGAGGTGAAACGGATCGAGACCCTGGTGCCGAAGGTGGACGGGCCCGTGCAGAAGGTCTGCCGCGTGACCTTCCGCCGCGACCTCAACGAGGACATCGCCCGCTCGCTGGGCGGCGACTTCGGGCTGGCGGCCCTCGAGCAGCTCGACGACCGCGGCATCACCCAGGTGGTGTTCCCGATCGACAGCGTGGCCGCGCACGCGAAGCTCGTCGGCGACAAGGGCGAGGCGATCGAGATCGCGCAGGTGACCGGCATCAAGGCCGTCGCGAAGGCGAAGAAGCTCCAGGAGGACAAGGAGCCCGACAAGCCCAGCGTCGAGCTGAAGTTCCAGTTCGTGTTCTCGGCCGACGTGTGGCTCTTCTTCGGCAAGAACGCCTGCGGCACGATCGACGTCACGTTGTCGAAGCGCCAGCTCTCGCTGCCCCTCGCCGAACGGAAGCCCGACGAGGGGAAGCCCGGCGGCAAGAAGCGCAAGGCGAAGCCCGACGAGCAGGCCAGCGCCGGCGAGCCCAAGGACGTCGGCGAGCAGAAGGTGCGCGAGGAGCGGATGCTGGGCGAGAGCGTCTGGCCGACGAGGCCGGTGGCGTGATGTCGCTCGCCCCCGACGAGTCCCTCGGTGGGGCGCCCGCCATCCCCACCGAGATCGCGCCCGAGCTGACCCCCGCCGAGGGGCGGGTCCTGACCTCCGCTTCGCCGATCGCCCTCGGCAACGGCGAGACCGCCCCCCTGGGCGAACTGCTCGCGTGCCGCCATCGGCGCTGCCGGCATTGCACCGAGGGGTGGGTCTATCGCCCCGGGCCGGGCGGCGCCCGCATCGCTGCCGTCTGCGGCTGCTGCGTCCTCGGGTGGCGGCAGAAGCGGGCCCGGGACAAGGCGGCGGCCGCCGGGCCGGCGATAGGGATCGCCCCGCTGCCAACCGACGCCGAGGTCGAGCGGGCGCGCCGCCGGGTCGAGCGCCTGGCGCTCAACCTCGATGCTCTCGAGCAGGAGCGGGCGCAGCGGTTGCAGCGCTTCGACGAGCGCAACGGCGACCTCATCGCCGCGGCCAGGTCGGCCGCGGCGACGGCACAGGACGAATCGAGCCTGGCCCTCAAGGCGCAGGCGGAAGTCGATCATCTCGCGGACGGCGTGCTCGGAGCCGAGAAGCGGCTCGCTCAACTCGTGGAGTCGCGGGCGGGCTGGGCCGCCGCCCTCGAGAGCCATCGCGAGGCGCGGGCGATCGCCGAGGCGGTCCAGCACGATGCCGAGGCGGAGCTCGAGCGGAGGCGGGCGGAGCTTAGCCTCGCCGCGCTCGACAAGGACATCGCGAAGCTGCGTCGGCGGCTGACGGCGGCGCGAATCTACAACCACCTCGGCGATGAGCCGCCGGCGCCGGAGGCGGCGTGAGCGCGGTGCTCGGGCAGCCGGAGCCGTGGGGACGCCCAACCCGTCGGGCCGCGAGCACGCTGGCGTCGTCGTCCATCACGGCGCTGCAGGAGCAGGTGCTGCGGGGCAGGAGGAAGTTTCCGGCGAACCGCCTCATGCTCGCCGCGCTCGCCGAGGAGGTCGGCGAGCTCGCGCGGGCGCTCCTCCAACGCAAGGCCCGAGGCGACGTCGAGAGCGAGGCGATCCAGGTGGCGGCGGTGGCGATGCGGATCTTCGAGGAGGGCGACGCCAGCTTCGCCGATGTCACCGACGAGGAGGCGCAGCCATGACGTCGGATAGCGGTGGCGTGGTCACCGCCATCGACCCGCGCCACGTCGGTCCCGCGTGCGAGGTCTGCGACCGGCCGCAGGCCACCGAGGCCGCCTGGACCGAGATCGCTGAGGGCGGAGGCGACGGCCTTTGCTGGGGCTCGTATGACTGCGACCAGCACCGCGTGAACTGGCGGGCGGAGGCGCTGCGCCTGCGCGACGCCGAGGCGAAGGCTCGGGAGATCGCCGACGGCTTTCGCGCGCAGCTCGACTCCCCGCTGCAGCCCTACGTGGACTGCATCTGCCCGGGTTGCCCGCGGAAGGTTCCGCAGGCGTGGGCCTCGGGGATGTGCTCGCCCTGCGTGAACGAGGACTGCGACCACACCGACGGGGCGCGGGCGACGGCGGAGGAGCGGGACACGCTGCTGGCGCTGAACGAGACGCAGCTCGCCCGGGTGAACGAGCTGGTGGTCGAACTTGCGCTAGCTCGCGCCGACCTGGCGAAGGCCGTTGAGGAGCGGGAGGCGCTGCGGGCGCAGCTCCAGCGCTTGGGTCTGCTGCTGGCCAAGGCGCCGGAGACCCTGTCGAGGGTCGACGACGTCGGCGACACGATGGAAACCGCCATCGTGTCCCTCACGGCCGAGGTGGAGAGCGTCGCGGTGGGCCCGGCCGGCCCCCCCGGGAAACTTGGGTTTCGTGTGTTGTCCGGCGGGCCGGACAGGGAGACGAAGGAACTGCTTCGGGTCGGGCCCGAGGTCACGCCGGCTGACCTCCGGGGCGCCGGCTTCCCCGACCTCGCCGCCATGCTCGAGTCCGGGGGCCGCATCGAGGTCGGCCCGGCGGGTCCGCGGATCGTCGGGGTCAAGGACGTCACCGGCCTCAAGGGGAGCGGCGGGTCGTGAGCATCATGATCTTCTCCTGCGGCGGCCCGAAGCCCCCGCCGTGCTCTGTTCCCGGCTGCGGCAACCCGCAGTGGACCCACTGCGTGTTCGAGCTGCGGGGCGCCCGCGCCGGGGAGGTCTGCGGCCGCCCCCTCTGCAGCGCTCACGGCGGCGACGGCGCCCTCTGCCCGCCGCACTACCGGTTCATGGCGGAGGGCGGGCGCCCCGGGGGCGTGGCGCGATGATGCCGCTACGCGAGGAAGCCTCCCCCGACGTCGCCCCCACCGCGAGCCCCGGCTGCGCCTTCCAGGGCTGCGACCGCCCCATCGTCGGCTCCCCGGCGGTGCAGCTCCCCCCGCCCGGCGCCGCCCCCGACGGCCAGCCCCTGCGGGTCGTCTTTCACCGCTCGCCCGTCTGCGACTACCACCGCGGGCGCATCTTCGGCGAGCTGGTCCCCCACCTCGTCGCCGGCGTCGACGCCTACTGCGCCCGCCGCAACCTGCCCGCCCCCGACTGGGATCGGGCCGCCTGGGAATTCCAACCGGAGGAGCGATGAAGCTGATCGAGTTCGAGGCGGAGATCGTGGGGGTGAGCGAGGACGGCGTCGAGATCAAGCGCGAGGAGGACCAGCCCTGGACGATGACCATCGCCACCACCATCGACGAGGAGCGCGCCTGCGGGGCGCTGCTCTACCGGGGCGTCCGGGTGACGGATCAAGCGCGAGGAGGACCAGCCCTGGACGATGACCATCGCCACCACCATCGACGAGGAGCGCGCCTGCGGGGCGCTGCTCTACCGGGGCGTCCGGGTGACGGTCGAGCTGCTCGCGGAGAAGGCGGCCGCGGAGGCGGAGCCGTCGGGACCCGAGGTGCGGCCGTGACCGCCCACAGCCCGCCGTGGTGGCCGGCGACGCCGTGGCAGTGGCGCTACGGCGACCGGACGGCAACCGGCGCGGCGCCGGTCCCCACCCTCGTCGACGACGCCGGCGCGCCTCTCGTCATCGCCTCGGGCGGAGCGATCTGCTCGCCAGTTCGTGGCCCTGCACTCGCCCGCCTCATCGAGGACGCGCCGGACCTGCTCAAGGCCCTTGCGGCGCTCGTCGGCCCCGACCACTGCGCCTGCCAGCCGCCATGCGCGCACGAGCGCGCCCGGGCCCTGATCGCCCGCCACCGCCCGCCGGCCGCCCCCGAGGGCGCCGAGCCATGAAGCCCTCCACCGCCCTCGGGCTCTCCGCCGCCGTCTGGGCTCTCGTCGGGCTCTGGGACCTCGGCCTCAACACCCCCGGCTCGGCGACCCTCGAGCTTGGCCTCGCGGTCGTATTCCTCGGCGCGTCTCTGGTTTTCGGGCTCTACGAAGACGGGCGGCGCCGATGATGCGCCAACTCTTCATGCAGCAGGTCGTCGGCGCCCCGGTCGACTGGGGCCTCGCCAGCGCCGACTTCGCCCGGGCATGGGCCCGTAGCGCGCTGGCTGCGGCCAGGAGCGGCGCTCCGGGAGCCGCCGGGGGGACGCCCCCGGCCAACCGCAACGCCTTTCAGGGCGACTTCTGGCCCGAGGAGCTGCTCGCCGGCGTGGGGCGCTGGGCCCACCCCGCGCCCGATCGGAAATGGAGCGAAGCACCAAGGCCGATGAGCGTCCCCGCCCGGCGCCTCTCCCGCCGCGAGGTCCTCGCCGCCGAGGCCCGCCGCCAGCTCGACGCCGCCCCGCCCGCGGACGTGGTCCCCGAGGCCCGCCTGCGCCGGCCCGCCACCCGCGCCGAGTGCATCGACGGCCCCCGCCCGTGCCCTTGGGTGACCTGCCGGCACCATCTCTACCTCGACGTCAGCGAACGGGGCTGGATCAAGCTGAACTTCCCGCACCTCGAGCCGTGGGAGATGCGCGACTCGTGCTCCCTCGACATCGCCGACCGCAACGACGACGGGGTCACCCTCGAGAAGCTGGGGCGCTGCTTCAACATCTCGCTGGAGGGCGCCCGGCAGCTCGAGCTCGATGTCCTCGCCGAGGCGCGGGCGAAGTTGGGGGACGAGGCCGTGGCCGGTCTCCTCGGGGGAGGCGGCGAATGAACGGCGGCGTGGACGTCATCATCGATCGGTTCCTGCCGAAGCACGACGTGCGCGTCGGGCCCGACGGGAAGGTCCACGCCGGCTCGATGGAGGCGGTCGAGCGGCTGGTGGCGAACGTCAACCGCGCCGGCTGGGTCATCCTGGGGACCTCGCCGCCTTGCGCGTGGAACCGGGAGACCAACGAGCTGGTCGACCTTCCCGAGCCGGCCGAACCGCCGCCACCGTCTCGGTGCCGGCGCTGCGGGGTGCGCCATGCCTGACGGCGAGGGCGGCGGCACGCGCGGAAAGCGGCCGGAAAGCGGAGCCGCACCATCGCCTACAGCGGCGCCCAGTTCGCGGCGTCGCGATGGGGGGCGAGGCCGCTTCGAGAAGGGCAACCGCGCAGGGGTGGGACACGGCCGGCCGAAACGCGACGCCGTGCTCGACGCGTTCTTCGAGGCCGTGGTGCGCGGCACCACGAAGGACGGCCAGGTCGTCGAGGTCCAGCGCCGCGTGGCCCTCCTCGAACGGCTCTACACCAGCGCCATGGACGTCCGCCGGAAGGACCACGTCCGCCTGCTCGAGATCTGCGCGGCGTACTACTTCGGCAAGCCCAAGGAGCGTCTCGAGATGAGCGGCCCCGACGGCGGGCCCATCACCAGCGCCGACGCGACCCCGGCCCGGCGCCGGCCCACAACGGGCGAGCTGCGCAGGGAGCTCGCGGCCATCCTCGAGAAGCGCGAGGCGTACCTGGCCGCGAAGACGAGCGCCGCCACGCAGTCGAACGGCGCCAACGGCGTCAACGGCGTTCACCCGCCCGGCGAGCCAGAGGAGACCTGACCTGATGGCGAAGGAAGAATCGATCGAGCTGCTCAAGCCGGACCCCGCCAACCCCCGCGTCATGAAGCCCGAGGCGGCGACCGGCCTCGGGGTGTCGATGGAAACCTTCGACGACATCGCCGGGATCACCTGGAACGAGCGGACGGGGGAGTTCGTGGCGGGGCACCAGCGGATGGCGCAGCTCCGGGCCGCGGGGGCGAAGACCTGGCGCCGGCTGTCGAAGACCCGAGGGATGATCGCCCACCCGAAGACGGGCGCGGAGTTCCCGATCCGCATCGTCGACTGGGATCCTTCGAAGCAGCGGGCGGCGAACCTCGTCGCGAACAACCCGCACCTCCAGGGCGAATACACCCCCGAGGCCCTCGCCCAGCTCAAGGCGATCGACGACGACGTCGACTACGCAGGCCTGCGCCTCGACGCCCTGCAGGCGACGCTCGAGGCCGGGCTACCCGAGCCCGAAGCGGCGCCCGGGACCGGCGCCGGCGCGCTCGCCGAGCGCTTCGGCATCCCGCCGTTCTCGGTCCTCGACGCCCGCCAGGGCTACTGGCAGGACCGGAAGCGGGCGTGGCTGGCGCTGGGGATCAAGAGCGAGCTGGGGCGGGGCGACGCGATCATCGCGGGAGGCACCTCCGAGGACGGAGGTGCCTCCCCGTGGGCGGGAAACCGCGGCGGCAAGCGCGCATCGCCGGGAGGCTCGCCTCGTCCCGCGGCAAGCCTCGGCAGGGACGGCAAGACGGTCCGGGGCGACGGCAAGGGGCGAGGTCTTGCCCGGACCTCCGGACAAGACCTCATGCGGGGCGAGCACGTGGTGGGACAGAACCGCCTCACCTGGGTGGCGGGCGCCCGGGACCCTGACGCCCTCGACGACACGAGCCGGAAGATTCTAGAGGCCCAGCCTCAGTCCGGCACGTCCATCTTCGACCCCGTCCTCTGCGAGCTCGCCTACTCGTGGTTCTCGCCTCCCGGCGGCGTGATCCTCGACCCCTTCGCCGGCGGCTCGGTTCGCGGCATCGTCGCCGCCAAGCTCGGCCGCCAGTACGTCGGGATCGAGCTTCGCCCCGAACAGGTCGAGGCCAACCGCGAGCAGGGCCGCAGCATCCTCAGCCGCCCCGGCGTGCAGCCGTCGTCCCTGCCGACGATCGACCACGACCGCGCCGGCGACGTAACCGACCCCGCCGCGCTTACGCCGGTGGTCCGCGCGAGGATGCCCTCGGGCGCCCGGGTATGGATCAAGCGCGACGATGCCTTCGTCCTCAATGGCGTTCGCGGGTCGAAGGCCCGCGCCGGGCGGATCCTCGCCCAGGGCGCCGCCGGGTTCGTTACGGCCGGCAACCGGCACTCGCCGATGGTCTCGCGCACCGCCCGCCTCGCCGAGGCCGCCGGCATCCCCTGCCGGGTCTGGACAGCGAAGTCGAAGAGTTGGACCGACCAGGAGATCGACGCCAAGGCGCACGGGGCGGAGGTCATCAAGGGCGACGTCACCTACCTCGCCCCCCTTCAGACGAAGGCCCGGGCGGACGCCAAGCGGCGCGGCTGGCGGTTCCTCGAGCTCGGCCTCGAGAGCTTCGACTACATCGCGGCCAACCGGCCCCAGGCCGCCAACCTCCCCCCCGACGCTCGGCGGATCGTGGTGGCCGTCGGCTCGGGTACGGGCCTCGCGGCCATCCTGCACGGCCTCGACGACGCCGGCCGCAGCTCCGTCCCCGTCCTGGGGGTCTGCATCGGCAAGGACCCCTCGAAGGTCCTCGACCGCCACGCGCCCGCCGGCTGGCGCAAGCGGGTCAGGCTCGTCCCGTCGGGGATGGACTACGAGGCCCGCGTCCCGTTCGACGCCATCGATGGCGTCCCATGCGATCCCTACTACGAGGGCAAGCTCGCCGCCTTCGCCGAGGAGGGCGACTGCCTCTATTTCCTCGCCCGCCGATCGGTTGACGCCGGGGCGCCCGGGGCCGGGGCGCCGTCCCTGCCGACGGTGATCGCCGCGCCGATGCCCGTCTGGCACGTAGCCGACGCCCGCGAGTTGGCGAAGGTTCTGCCGGCGGACTTCGCTGCTGACCTCGTCTTCTCGTGTCCCCCGTACGCCGATCTCGAGGTCTACAGCGACGACCCCCGGGATCTGTCGACGATGGACTACCCGGCGTTCGTGGAGGCCTACCGGCAAATCATCGCCGCGGCCGTCGGGCGCCTGCGCGACGACCGCTTCGCCTGCTTTTGCGTCGGCGACGTTCGCGACAAGAAGGGCTTCTATCGCGGCTTCGTAAGCGAGACGATCGCGGCGTTCGAGGCGGCGGGCGCCCGCCTCTACAACGAGGCCGTCCTGGTCACCGCCGTCGGGAGCTTGCCGCTTCGAACCGGAAAGCAGTTCGAGACGTCGCGCAAGCTCGGCAAGACCCACCAGAACGTCCTCGTCTTTTGCAAGGGCGATCCACGCCGGGCCGCCGACGCTGGCGGGAGAATCGCAATGGACTTGCCGCTCTCCGCGATTCCCCTGGAGCAGGATCCGGCCGCCTCCTTACAGTCTGGGAATGGATGAACGGGCGATCGCGGAAGAGGCCTGCCGGCTCGCAACGAAGGGGGCGGACTTCCGCACGATCCAGATCCACTTCGAGGAGAAGCTCGGGCACGTCCTGGTGGGCAAGGAGGGCGACGCTCTCCTCGCCGGCTGGCGGGCGTCGGCGCCGGCCCGCATCGAGCGCGAGAAGGCCCGGGCCGCGAAGGTCGCCGCCTCCCTGCGCCAGCGGTGAACGGCTTGGCCGCCGGGCCGCGTGAATGGCGGCCCGGCCTGAGACCGCCGACGACGATCTCGACGGTCTGACCCCCGCGGAGATCCGCCGCCTCCAGGCCATCGACGCCGAGCTTGCCGGCGGGCGCGAGTCCCTCCGGGAGTTCATCGAGCGCACGGCGCCCGAGCACGCGCCCGTCCCGCGCCACCTCGCCCCCCTGATCGAGCTCCTCGAGCGCGCCCGCCGCGAGCGGGTGCGCGCCTGCATCTCGATGCCGCCCGGTCACGCGAAGACGCTGACCATCCTGCGCGCTATCGCGTGGTGGCTCGCCGCGACCCCCTCCGACACCTGCGCGTACCTTTCGTACGCCGACCGGCAGGCCTGGGGCAAGTCGAAGATCGCCCGACAGATCGCCGAGGAGGCGGGCGTCGAGCTCGACCCCTACACGTGGTCGGGCGCCGAGTGGCGCACGACCGACGGCGGGGGCCTCCTCGCCGCCGGCGTCGATGGCCGGGTCACCGGCCAGCGCATCACCGGCCTCTGCGTCTTCGACGACCCCTTCAAGTCCAGGCAGGACGCGAACAGCGAGGCGAACCGCGAGGCGGTCTGGTCGTTCTACACGACGGTCGCGCGGACCCGCATCGAGAACGCCTCGATCCTCATCGTCCAGACCCGCTGGCATCAGGACGACCTCATCGGCCGCCTCGCCGAAAAGGACGGCTGGGAGGTGATCAACCTCCCCGCCCTCGCGGGCGGCGACGACCCCCTCGGCCGCGAGCCCGGCGAGGCGCTCTGGCCCTCGATGTACCCGGTCAAGGAGTTCACCGAGATTCGGGGCGAGATCGGCGAGTTCGAGTTCTCGGCCCTCTACCAGGGCCGGCCCATCCCGCGCGGCGCGACGGTGTTCGGGACCGAGCACTACTACGACCAGAGCCGCCTCGACCTTACCGGCTGCCGAATCATCCTCGCCTCCGACGAGGCCGCCAGCGACGACACCACCGCCGACTACAGCACGATCTGCGTCCTCGCGATGGTCGGCCGCGGGATCGACACCCGCGCCTACGTCCTCGACTTCTACCGGGAGCAGGTGACCATCCCGCAGTTCGCGCGGGACCTGCGCGCCTGGCAGATCCGCTACGGCAACCCGAAGGTCGCCGTCGAGTCCAACGGCGCCTTCAAGGTGGTCCCGCAGCTCCTCCGCGAGGCCGACCCCGAGCTGCGCATCAAGGAGATCACCGCCCTCGGCGACAAGTTCCAGCGGGCGCAGCCCGTGGCCGCCGCCTGGAACGGCGGGCGGGTCCTCGTGCCCATTCCCACCCAGGCGCAGCCGGTAAAGTGGCTGAAGGACTTCCTCGCCGAGATCTCCCGGTTCACCGGCGTCAAGGACGCGCACGACGACCAGGTCGACGCCCTCGCTCACGCCTGGAACACCGGGTACCAGAAGGCCATCACGGGGACGAGCCGCGAGGGGCCGCTGCGACCCCGCCGCATCTGAAGTGGAGGCGCCTCGGGGCCCGCCGGATCATCGGCGCATAGTGCCCGCGCCGCGCCGCCAAGCGTTCACGGACGTCCCGATATCCACCATCGCCGGCGTCGACACGGTCGCGGGCATTCAAAGCGTCCTGTGGCAGCACGACCTCGGGCAGTTCGGCAACTCGGCGAAGTTGTGGGACGCGATGAAGCGCGACGACCGCATCCGCGGCGTCACCGCCACCCGGGTCGGGGCCCTCGTCGCCGCCCCCCTTGAGATCAAGCCGGCCAACGGCAAGGCGAAGGCGGCGCGGGCCGCCAAGGAGCTCTCGGGCGACGGCGAGGACGAGCACGGCTTGTGGGAGCGGATCTGCCCCCCCGCGGTGATCAAGTCGCTGTCGGCCTGGGGCAACGCCCTCGGCATCGGCATAGCCCAGATCGTCTGGCAGACGTCGGCCGGCGAGTGGCTGCCGCGCCTGCGGGTCTGGCACCCGCAGTTCCTCTACTGGGACGCGGGCGAGATGCAGTACGTGGTCGTCGCGCGCGAGGGGATCGTCCGCCTCCCTCGCGTCGACATGGAGCCCATGAGCGACGGCAACTGGGTGCTTTGGACGCCCTACGGCTACCAGTACGGCTGGCTCGACGGCCTCGTCCGCGCCCTCGCCGACAAGTACCTGATGCGCGGCTGGGACTACCGCGACTGGGCGCGGTCGAACGAGCGCCAAGGGATGGCGACCTTCGGCGCGAAGGTGCCCGTCACCGCCGACGAGAAGATCAAGGACAAGTTCGTCCGCGACATCGCCAACATCGGCTCCGACGCCGTCCTCGAGCTGCCCCAGATGGACGAGGGCGAGGGCGCCTCGTTCGGGATGGAGATGATCGAGTCGAAGACCCGGAACTGGGAGACGTTCCAGCAGTTCAAGAAGGAGCTGGACGTCGACATCGCCATCGCCGTCCTCGGGCAGAACCTCACCACCGAGGGCGGCACCGACGGCGGCAGCCGGGCGCTGGGCCAGGTCCAGAACCTCGTTCGCATCGACAAGGCGATCGAGGACGCCGGCATCGCCGAATGCATCCGCCAGCAGGTCCTCACCTGGTGGGCCCTCTACAACTACGGCGACGCCGAGCTCGCCCCGCGCCCGGAGTACCAGGTCGAGCCGCCCGCCGACGAGGTGCAGGAGGGGACCGCGCTGAAGATGCTCGGCGACGCCCTCAACGCGATGAAGACCGCCGCGGCGCCCATCGACGTGCGGACGATCCTCGACCGCGCGGGCGTCCCGATGATTACCGAGGAGGAGGAGGCCGCGCAGAAGGCGGTCGCCGCCGAGGAGGCGCAGGCCCGGCTCGAGGCGATGCAGCAGGGATCTGGACAGGGGAGCGACATGGCCAACGGCGGCGGGGACGGTCAGGGGAGGCCGCCCCCGCCGCCCGCGGCGAAGGGCGACGCGCTTTCGGTGACCGCCCGCATCCCCCTGCCGCCCCCCGTGAAGCGCTACGAGTTCCAGGGGCTACCGATCGCCGTCGAGAACCCGGCCGGCAGCATCCGCCTCTGGCGCGAGCCCGGCCCCGGCGGCGGGACCATCGGCTCGACGACGATGCAGCACGACTACGGCTACATCGAGGGCCACCTCTCGGGCGACGACGAGGAGCTCGACTGCTACATCGGGCCCGACCCCACGGCCGACCACGTCTACGTCGTCCACCAGCGGCTCGCCCCCGACTTCGCGAAGCACGACGAGGACAAGGTCTTCCTGGGCTTCCCGACGGCCGACGCGGCGAAGGCGGCGTTCCTCGCCCACCGGAACGACGAGGGGGCCTTCGGCGGGATGTCGGTGATCGCCCTCGACGACTTCAAGCGAAAGCTCAAGCGGCGGACCGGCACCGGGAAGATCCGCGCGACGGCCCTCGCCGCCGAGGCCCTCGCCGAGCACCAGGACACCGTCGACGCCCTCCTCGCCTTCGCGAACCGGGCGAGCGCCCAGCGGGTCGCGGCGCTGCGGGCTCTGCGGACGCCGGCGGGGCAGCGCCGGGCGCGCCTCTACGCCGACGCCGTGGCGGACCGGGCGAAGCAGCTCGCGGCGCGGGCACTCGCGGTGGATCTCGCCGCCATCAAGGAGCAGATCGACGCGGCGACGAGCTGGGATGACCTGCGGCACCGGATCGTCACCGCCTACAAGGGGATGGACCCCAAGCGCTTGGCGAGCATCGTTGCCAAGGCGCGGATCATGGCGAACCTCGGCGGGCAGCTCGCCGCGGTCAAAGACGTTTGAACGGAAGGAGCGATCATGAGCTGGAGCGTGTCGATGATCGGAGTGCCTGAAAAGGTGGCCGCCGCGCTGGAGGAGTACGCGGGCAGCCTGTCCGGGCAGAGCAAGGTCGAGTACGAAGCGGCGGCGCCACACCTGGTGGCGCTGGTCCGGCAGAACTTCGCGCCGACCGACATCCTGATCAAGCTCGAGGCCGGGGGATCGGGCTACACCGAGGACGGCGTGGAGAAGAACCGCAGCGTCTCGGTGAAGCTGGAATACAGCTACACCAAGGTCTTGGCGTGAACCCCGAGCCCGACCTCCTGCGCGCCGGCCTCAAGGACCTCAAGTCGCTCTGCGACCGGCTTCGCGGCGAGCTGCTCACCCTCGAGAAGACGGTGCGCGCGTTCAAGGCGCGCGAGGACTTCCAGGGCGCCGACGCCTTCCCCGGCCAGCACGGCGAGATGATCGCCCAGTCGATGCTGGCGGTCCGCCACCTGGAGGACGCGCGGATGCGACTCGGGAAGGTCCTTCAGTACGCGCGGGACGGCGTCTCGATCTTCGACAAGGCCTGAGCCGGTGAAGGTCGCCCTCTGCATCCTCGGCGGCCTCGCCTGCGTCGGCCTCGGCGCCCTGGGGGCCTACGTCTGGGCGATCGTCTACCTCGCGAAGCGGTGGCCGCGGTGATGGCCGTCTACTACGTGCCGCCCGCGTACAACGCGACTACCTCCACCATCACTGTGGCGGCGACGGCGGCCGCCTGCACGTGCGACGCGCCCTCGGCCGGCTTCGCCTGCGTCGCCGACCCGCACGCCACCCCCGGGGACCGGGAGACGTGGCAGGCCCTCAAGGCGCTGGAGCGCCGGGCCGAGTTCCGGTTCTTCGTGGGGCACCCGCCGGCCCCACGGGCGGCATCGCCGCGTCGGAGGCGGAACAGCAAGGCGCACCGGCGCCACCTCGACAGATGGAGAACGCGTGCCCTCGGCAAGCGGCCGAGCCGGATCGCCTCCGGGTGAGCGTGCCGCCCGGGGGCTGGGCCGGCGGGGGAGCCCTCGCCCGTCGCGCCCCTGGGTTGCGTGCGGGCTGAGGGGGACGGCACCCCGCCGGTTCACCACCGGAGACACCGCGTTCGACTCGCGGGCCCGCAGCACGATCTTGGGCGCCCTCCGCTCCAGCAGGACGATCCCGGGCATGAGGGTGCTCGCCGCCATCCGCGCCTGGTGCTGGGGCCACAAGAAGCTGACCGCCACGATCGTCGGCGCCGCCATCGCGCTGGTCCCCGACACCGCCCTCGACCCCGACCGCAAGAAGTGGGTGGTCGAGCTCGTCATGGCTTACCTCGTCGGCCAGGGGATCGCCGACAACGGCAAAGAGGCGGCCAAGATTCAGGCCGAGAAGCACGGAGCCTAGATTTCTCCCGGGGAGGCGAGAGAACCAGGTGGGGCGGCATCTGGAATGAGCACGGGGAACGGGCCTCCCGTACTGCAACCGCGCAGGTAGTCCGGGCCGGCCCCGGCATCCGCCCGCTATGAGCAAGGTTGACGTCACCGACGACCCGGACGCGTTCGAGGAGGCGGTCCGCGCCTTCCGCCGCCGCGTCCCCATGCCCGACTGGAAGTGGGACGCCCTCACCGAGGCCGAGCGCGAGATGGCCTTCAAGGTCTCGGGCGTCGCCCAGGCCGACCTCGCCACCGACGCCTGGGGGGCGATGGACCGGGCGATCAAGGACGGCACCACCCTCGCCGACTTCAAGGCGCAGATCGGCGAGAAGCTCGAGGCCGCCTGGGGGAAGAAGGACCCCGCGCGGCTCGAGACGATCTTCCGGACGAACGCGCTGGGGGCCTACAACGCCGGCCGGCACGAGATCTTGAACCACCCCGAGGTGAAGAAGGCGCGGCCGTTCTGGCGCTTTGACGCCGTGATGGACTCGAGGACTTCGGAGATCTGCCAGGCGCTAGACGGCGTCATACGGCCCGCCGATGATCCGTTCTGGCACGCGCACACGCCCCCGTTGCATTTCAACTGTCGATCGGTGCTCGTGCCCCTCAGCGAGGAGGAGGCGAAGGACGAGGGGGTCGACGATGAGGCGCCGGACGTCGACGCGGACGAGGGGTTCGGGCGGCAGCCGGGCCTCGGCGGCGACGACTGGGAGCCCGACACGAAGGACTACCCCGAGCCGATCGGCGAGCTGCTCGAGGGCAAGCTCGAGAGCGCCCCCGCCAACGAGGTCGAGCCCGAGCCGGAACCCGAGCACCCCGCGGCCTTTCCCCGGGTGCCGTCCGAGCTTGCGCCGGAGCTGCCCGAGGCGTCGCCGTTTCAGTGGGAGCGCACGAGCGGGGCGGCGACGACGGATCTGTTCTTCGCCGACAACGACGCCGAGCTCAAGCGGGCGTCGGCTGAGCTGGTCTGCGGCCTTACCGGCAAGGGCTTCACCGTCGTCACCCACAAGGTCAACTACAACCTGCCGCCCGGCGTGGCCGGTCAGTACAACTGGGGGCCCGTCGAGCTGCGGCCGGATATCGCGAAACGGATCCGAGACGTCATCGTTCGGGGCGCGGTTCGCACGCCCCGGGAGGACAATGCGATCGAGATCCTGCTGCACGAGCAGTTCCACGCCGCCTCGACACCCGACTACCGCTACACCGGCAATCGCATTGCGATGGAGGAGGCGACGACGGAGATCCTCGCCCAGCACTACAACCGCAGGTACCAGGCCCGCCTCGGGCTGCACAATTCGCTCGGGCACGAGCCTCCGATGTTTGCGGATGTCGACGGCAAGCCCGTCTTGAGCCGCATGACCGCCTACCCGAACTTCGTGAAGTCCTTCGCCCAGCTCGTCTCGTACGTCGATGGCGTCTCGGCAGCCGATCCCGCGTTCGAGCGCCACGTCGCCGGGCGGGCCCTGCAGGTAAAGCGGCTACCGGCCTACGAGGGCGACGACCACCGCTACGGCCTGTTTACCCGCGGCATCCTCGACAAGCACGGCATCAAGGGTAATCACCCTGAATACACGCGGATCGTCGACAACGTCTCGCGCATGCTGCACGACTACATGCTGTCCGAGACGGCAGTGCCGGAAAGGATTGCAGATTTGGACAGGTGGGTCGGGCGGATTGTCAAGGGGGAAGAGTACCGGTAAGATCTGTGGTGCGATGCTCTCCCACGCCGAGCTCCTGGCCGAATACGAGCGCGTGGCGGGCGTCGCCTCCAGCCAGCGGGTCTCGAATGCCGACGCGCTCGCCGCGCTCGAGGCGTTCCGGAAGCTCGACGCTGATCCTGACGAGAAAGAGGCGGCGGTGGTCGCGATTGAGCAGACGATGGAGTGGCGCTCCATGGTCGACCGGGCCCCGGCCCGCTGACCGCGCGGAGCTAGGTCCGCGGCGGGCGCGGTCGCGAAGTTGAGGTAGCGCACCGGGCCCCCGACCCTCGATGGCGTGAAGCTCGCGTCGCTGGCGCTCGTGGCCCTCCCGCTCGAAGCGGGAGGTGGGGCCCCGACCGAGTTCCGGATCCTCCGGGCCGGGCTGAACAAGACCGAGAAGGGCGAGTTCCTCTTCGACGACGAGGCCGCCGGCCTCGTGATGGAGTCGTTCCGGGCCAAGGGCCTGCCCAAGGTCCAGATCGACTACGAGCACCAGTCGGTCCAGCCGCCGCCCGGCGGGGGCGACGCCGCCAAGCCCGCCGCGGGGTGGTTCAAGCCCGAGGTCCGCGGCGGCGAGCTCTGGGCGACCGAGGTGGCCTGGACAGCCCGGGCGACGGCGATGCTCGCCCCCGACAAGGGCGCGCCCGAGTACCGCTACTTCTCCCCGATCTTGTTCTTCGACGAGAACACCCGCCGGGTGATCCGCCTGAAGAACATCGCGCTGACGAACGACCCGGCCATGGACGAGCTCGAACCGCTCGTGGCCGCCACTGCCCGAAAGGAAGACGACATGGCCTGCGAGAACTGCACCGCCCTGAGCGCGAGGCTGAAGTCCACCGAGGAGGAGTGCTCGGCGCTGAAGCAGAAGCTCTCCGCCTTCGAGAAGAAGGACGACGACAAGGAGGCGAAGATGACCGCGCTCACCGGCGTGCGCGACAAGATGGTCGCCCTCACGGGCCAGGCGTCCGAGGCCGGCGCCCTGGGCGTGGTCGAGGGGTGGAAGGCGAAGGCGGCCCGCACCGACCAACTCGAGGCCGAGCGGGCCGCGGAGCAGGCGGCGGCCCTCACCGCGCAGGTCAAGGACGTCCTCGACGCCGCGATCAAGGACGGCAAGCTGCCGCCCGCGATGCGCCCGCACGAGGAGAAGGCGGCGCTGGCGTTCGGCGGCGGCAAGCCCTCGAAGGAGGGCGTCGAGTGGCTGACGGGCAAGTGGGGCGCGGCCCCGAAGGTCGTCAACCCCGGCGGCGCCGGCGGCCCGACGGAGAAGGCGGTCGGCGAGGTGGCGCTCACCGCCGACGACATCAAGGTCGCCAAGATGATGGGCCACGACCTCGAGCAGGTCCTGGCGTTCAAGCGGAAGCAGGTCGAGGAGAAGGCCAAGGCGGCGCTCCTCGCCAGCGTCTGACCCCCGTAACCCGAGCAAGGACCACGCACCATGTCCGCACTGACAGCAGCCCGCAACACCCCGAAGTTCGGGCCCGGGGAAGTCATCCTCTCGAGCATCGACGTCCCCCTCAAGGCCGGCAGCAAGGTCTGGCAGGGAGGCATCGTCTGCATCGACTCGACCGGCTACGGCGTCAAGGGGCAGACCGCCGTGGGCCTCATCGCCTGTGGCGTCTTCAACGCGGAGAAGGCGGCGAGCCCGAGCCTCGATAACACGAGCGGCAGCAACGGCGACCTCGTCGCGCGCGTCATCCAGGGGACGTTCAAGTTCGCCAACTCGTCGTCGAGCGACCAGATCGCTCAGGCCGACGTCGGGCAGGTCTGCTTCATCGTCGACGATCAGACCGTCGCCAAGACCGACGGGGGCGGTACGCGCAGCCCGGCGGGCGTCGTCGTCGCCGTCGACAGCGTCGGGGTCTCGGTCCAGATCGCCCAGCAGCTCTCGAAGCTGGTCGAGTCGGCCATCAGCACCGGGTCCGCCCCGGTGGAGACGGGCCTTACCTCGGGCGCCATCTCGGTGACGAAGCGCTCATCGACCCTCGCCGTCTCCGGCACGGTCGCCTACACCCTCGCCGACGGCACGCGCGTCGGCCAGCGCAAGACGATCACCGCCGACAGCGCCGGCTCCACCCCGCACGGCGTGGTGACCCCCGCGCACGGCTCGGGCTGGACCAGCGCCGATTTCACCACGGTCCGCGGCTCGCTCGAGCTCGAGTGGACGTCGGGTGGCTGGCGGATCGTCTTCGTCGGCGGCACCGTCGCCATCACCTAGCCGAGCGGCGCAACAGAGGAACCCGGAGACCAAGCAATGGACATCACGACTTCAACGCTGGCGACGTTCTTCCAGCAGCTCGACATGCGGTACCAGGCGGGGTACCAGCGCCGCAAGCAGTACTTCTCGCAGTTCGCCGAGACCGTCCCGTCGGCCACGAAGCAGAACGTCTACGCGTGGCTCGCCGAGCTGCCCGGCCTGCGCAAGTGGGTCGGCCCGAAGATGGCGCGCAACATCGCGTCGCGCTCGTACGCCCTCGTCAACGACGACTGGGAGGATACGTACGAGATCGACCGGAACGACATCTCCGACGACACGGCGGGGATCTACGGGCGGCGCGAGGAGCTACTGGGGGACGCGGCGAACCGCTGGCCCGACGACCTCATGACCGACGTCCTCATCAAGGGGACCACGGCCACCTGCTTCGACGGGCAGTTCTTCTTCGACACCGACCACCCGGTCGACCTCGACGACTCCAGCCAGGGGACCTACGCGAATCTGCTGACGACCACGGCCCTCACCCAGGCGAACTTCAACCTCGCCTACGCGACGATGCAGAGCTTCCGGGGTGAGTCCGGCAAGCCGCTCGAGGTGCAGCCGTCGGTCCTGATGGTGGGGCCCAAGCTGCGGGAGATCGCCCTCGAGATCTGCCAGGGGTCGCTCATCGCGCAGATCGCGAAGAACGTCGCCGGATCCGAGAACGTCGCATCGGCGGCGGCCTCGAACGTCAACATGGGCGAGGTGGTGCCGATCATCAACCCGCGCCTCGTCGACGACACCGACAAGGCCTGGTACCTCCTCAGCACCGATCGCATCAAGCCGCTCATCTTCCAGCAGCGGCAGCCGCCGACGCCGGTGCAAATGATCGATCCGCAGAACCCGATCGTCTTCAACCTGCGTAAGTGGACCAGGGGCGTCGAGGCGCGGGGCACCGGTGGCTACGGCCTGCCCTTCCTCGCCATCAAGTGCACGCCATGAAGATCGTGCAGATCCAGGCCCTCGCGCGCGAGGGCTTCTCCTATCGCCCGCGCGCCGGTCGCTTCTGGCCCTCGGGCCAGGCGGTCCCCGTCGAGGTCGTCGAGGACGAGGCGGACCCGACGGTCGACGTCGAGAAGGTCGACGGGGCCGGCAAGAAGTACATCGCGAAGCAGCCTCACCCGACGCGCATCTCGCGCAAGGTCTTCGAGACGCAGATCATGACGGACCCGGTCCTGCGGGTGCTCGCCGACGGCGAGACGGTCTCCGAGCTGTCGCAGGCGGCCCTCGACGCCGCCCGCAAGCAGGCCTCCACCTTGGCCGGCGAGCTCGTCGAGACGAAGGCGAGGCTCGCCGAGGCGCAGGAGAAGATCGGGCGCCTCGAGGCCCAGCTCGCGGCGGCCAAGGGCGGCGGCGAAGGGGGCAAGCCGTCGGGCGAGGTCGACCCCGAGCACTCCGAGAAGGTCACTGGCGGCAAGGGCGGCAAGGGCGGGAGGTAGCAGCCGATGGCGACGGTCCTGCAATACGCGGTGGTGGCTGATCTCGACAGCGGGATCAGCGCCAACGCGATCGCCGGGGTCACCACCCAGCAGAAGACCGACGCCATCGACGCGGCCTCGCGTCTCATCGACTCGTTCCTGCGCGCCCAGTTCACGCTGCCGCTCACCCAGGTGGGCGGCGACGTCAAGCGAGCCTGCATCAACATCGCCGTCTACTACGTGCTGGTGGGCCGTGGCTACAACCCCGAGGTGGGGGAGGACCCCGGCATCCGCCAGCGCTACGAGGACGCCATCGCCTGGCTCAAGATGGTCTCCGCCGGCAAGGCGGTCCCCGACATCACCGACTCGAGCGAGGGGTCCGAGGAGGGGCTGCCGGGCTCATCGCCGACGGTCATCTCCTCGTCGCAGCGGGGCTTCTCCGCCCGCGGCGATCCAAACGGCCGCTGGCCGTTCCAGGGGGACTGACCCGTGGCCGTCCTCCGGGGGAACTTCGGCGCGCTCGAGGATCTCCAGCGCCGCCTGCGCGAGGTCCGCAACCCCGCCTTTACCGCGGCCGTCGCTCGTCGCCTGACCGGCACGGCGATCAAGCTCCTGGGCGACGAGTTCCGGCGGTCGCAGGACCCCTACGGGCGCCCCTGGAAGCCGCTGAAGTACCGGGTCGGCAAGCCCCTGCTCGACACCGGCCGGCTGCGGGCGGCCGCCGTCGGCCAACAGGCCAACCAGGCCTCGGGGGCGCTCGTGCGGGTGGTGATCCCCGTTTCGTACGCCTCGTACCACCAGGACGGCACCCGGCGCATCCCGCGCCGGCAGATCGTCCCCGACCGCGCCGGGGGGCTGGGGCCGATCTGGACGGCCGCCTTCCGCAGGGAGATCGAGCTCGCCTTCAAGCAGGCGATGGCGCCCGGCGGAGGCGCGGCTGGGGGGCCGCACTGATGGGCCTCGTCGACGTCTTCCACGCCGTGGAGACGCAGGTCACGACGGTGCTCACCGCGCTCTCGCAGACGGTGCCCGAGTTCCTGACCGGCGCCGACCAGCTCGCGCGCGAGGGCCGGCCCCCGCGCGTGGTCTGGGTGCCGACCGTCGAGACCATCCAGGGACCTCATGCCCAGGGCGGCGACGGCGTCTCGAACCCGCGGCCCCTGCGCTCGCGGCACGTGGTGGTGCAGGCGCACGTCTGGGGCGACGACATCCCCGCGTGCGAGGCGCTCGCCAATCACCTCGTGGCGGCGATCCACGCCGAATGTCACGGTGCCCATAACGAGATCCGAGCCGACTGGCAGATCGGCCAGGCGGCCGCGAACCGCAAGGGGTGGCTCTACGTCCTCGAGTGGGAGATCCAGATCCCCATCACGCGCGAGGCCGACGTCTTCGCCACCGTGACCAGCATGCCTATCACGCCGCAGGTCGTCCCTGCATAGGAGCGCGCCCATGGCCAACTTCGACTACCCCTCCGGCGACCCCGACATCCAGGAGCCGCGCGACGCCGCCCCCTCGGCCTCCGCGGCCGAGAGGAAGACGGCGGAGAAATGGGCCGAGCAGAAGGGGCTGTGGCCGCAGCTCTTCCCGGCGCCCGCTGTCCAGGTCTCCGGCGGCCAGGCGGGAGCGCTCGGCACCGTGGCTGTCCCGATGGCCTCGCTCACCGGCCCTCGGCCCAACCCGGAGTACTGGCGCTTCGCCGCGGCCAAGGCTGGCAACGGCTGGCCCGAGGGCAAGGAGCTGACCGAAGAGGAGTTCGACGCGGCCATCAAGGCCGCGGGCGAGCACGTGGCCCGCTGACGAGAGGACGACCCGATGGCACTGCCTGACGTCACACTCACCATCCAGGACGGGGCCCTCGGCCAGGTCCCCGCCTCCGTCGCCAACGCCCACGCCAAGGTCGGCGTCTGCTCGGGCGGCGTCGTCGGGACGGTCTACTCCTTCAGCGACATCGGCGTCGCCCAGCAGACCCTCGGCCAGGGTCCCCTCGTCGACGCCATCGCCCACGCCCTCGCCGTCTCCGGCGGGCCGGTCTACGCGATCCCGGCCAACCCCAGCGCGGTCGGCGTCGCCAGCTCGGTCACCCACACCGGTCCGGGCAGCGGCACCGTCACCGCCGCCACGGCGGCGCTCTCGCCGGCCCAGACCATCGCGCTGAAGATCACCACGGGGGGCGCCAACGGGACCGGCGCGTTCGCCGTCTCGCTCAACGGCGGCGCCTACTCGTCGCCGGTGGCCACGACCAGCGGCACGTTCAGCTACGCCATCCCCGGCACGCTGACGACCGTGACCCTCGCGAGCGGCCAGACCTGGGTGCTCAACGATGTCTACACCATCGACACCCTCGGGGCGATCACCCTCACCGGCTCGGGCCCGGCTGCGAGCAACGTCACCCAGGTCTCGAGCCCGCTGGACGCCTACTCGATCGTCCTCACCATCACGACGGCCGGCGGCCTGGGGGCGGGGGTCTTCACCTACTCGGTCGACGGCGGCAACAGCGTCAGCGGTCAGATCGCCATCCCCTCGGGCTCGGGGAAGTACGCCATCGCCAACACGGGGGTGGTGATCACCTTCTCGGGGACGTTCACCGCCGGCGACACGTACTCGTGGACCACGACCGCAGCCGGGTTCTCGACGTCGGACCTGACGACGGCGCTCGCCGCCCTGCGCGCCGCCGCGCCCGAGTGGGGCTTCGTCCACGTGGTGGCGACCTGGACGAATGCCTCCGGCGCGGCGGCCGCGGCGGCCATCGTCGACACTCAGATGGCGACGGCGGAGACCCAGTTCCGCTTCGCCTTCGGCATCATCGAGTGCCCGACGTCGGAGAGCGACTCGACGGTCGCGGCCGCCTTCGCGTCGTTCTCGAGCCTCCGGACGATGGTCGTCGCGGGCGACGTCGGCGCCGTTTCGCCCATCAACGGGCGGATCCTGCGTCGCAACGCCGCGTGGATCGTCGCCGCTCACATCGCCGGCATCCAGCCGGGCGAGGACGCCGGCTTCGTCGGGTCGACGAAGCCCATCCGGAACGTGGCCTCGCTCTATCGGGACGAGCAGAAGACGCAGCTCCTCGACGCCCAGCGCTTTACCACGATGCGCAGCATCCCCGGGCGGGCGGGTTACTTCATCACCAACGGCAACATGATGGCGCCCTCGGGCAGCGACTTTAATCTGGTCCAGCGCCGCCGGGTGATGGACGCGGCTTGCCGGATCGCTCGTCAGGCCGAGTTGCCCTACCTCAACGGCTCCGTGCGAATCGACCCGAGCACCGGCTACATCGACGAGCGGGACGCTCAGCAGTTCGAGGCGAAGGTCAACAGCCAGCTCTCGTCGGGCGTCGTCAGCACCGGCGACGCCTCGTCATCGAGCGTGGTGGTTAACCGATCGGCGAACATCCTGTCGACGAGCATCCTTCCGGTGACCGTGCGGATCGTGCCGCTTGGCTACCTGAAATTCATCGCGACGAACATCGGGTTTAGCAACCCGGCGCTGTCAGCCTGAGAAGGGAACTCACATGGCGACGCCTCAGTACCCCCTCATCAACGGCCACCGGTTCTCGTTCGCGAGTATCGAGGCCCGTTTCAACGAACTCCCCAGCCTTGGCTTCAAGGCCATCAACTACGACGACTCGCTTGAGCCGGGCGAGGTTTATGGCAGCCGGCCGCAGGTCCTCGGGGCCACGCGCGGAAAGCAGAAGGCCTCAGGCGACTTCGAGATGTACCGTCTCGAATTCGAACTCTTCAAGGCCACGCTGGGAAGCGCCCTGCCTCCGCTCGGGTTCGGCGAACGCTTTTTCGACATCGTCGTCACCTTCTTCGAGTTCGGCCAGCCGGTCATCACCGACCAACTTCGCGGCTGCCGCATCAAGAAGGTCGGCTCCGCGAACACCGACGGCACCGACGCGAGCGTCATCAAGTGCGAGCTCTTCGTCACCCGTGTCCTGCTGGGCGGCGTCGGCATCGCCACGCCTGGGCAGAACATCGGGTTCTGAGGGCGCCGGGAGTTTAGCGTCTTGCGGCCGGGCTCTACCGTGGGGGCATGTCGTCACTCACGGAAGAGCAGCTCGAGCGGATCAAGGCCGAGAACCCCGGGGTCGAGCTTCACGTCGTCAGCAGCCCGGAGGCGAGCGTCGAGATCGTGGTCCGGAAGCCCAAGGAGGACCAGTGGCGGGTGTTTCGCGCCATGCAGGCCGATGATGAGCAGCGCCCGGGCGCGCTCCGCTGGCTCGCGAGTTACTGCGCGGTCTTTCCCAAGGGCGCCGACTTCGCGGCTCTGCTGGCCGAGCGCCCCGGTCTCGCCGAGACGGTGGGGGCCAAGCTGGTCAAGATCGCCGGCGTGGACGGCACCGCCACCAGCCGAAAACTCTAGCGCGCCTGGAGCGGGCGAAGAAGGACCACTTCGCCGCGGCGGCCGCCCTGACCGCCTTCTTCCACGGCGCGGACGGGGATGGCGAGGAGGCCTTCACGGGCGCCTTGCTGCTGGCGGACGGGCTGCACTGCCTCCGCCTCGTGCGCGAGTTCCTGACCATGAAGAAGTGAGCCGATGAGCCAGGAGAGCGTGGAGTTCCTGCTCGACCTCGACGCCAAGATGGACGGCTTGAACGAGGGCACCGCCGCCATCGACAAGTCGACGAAGGCGCTGCACGAGCTCGACAAGAGCGCGAAGCAGGTCACCCACTCGGTGGATCACGCCGCGCACTCCGTCGAGCACGCCGAGCACGCAAGCCACGCGGCGGCCGGCGCCCACGGCAAGCACAGCCACGCGGTCTGGGAGCTCGGGCACCAGTACGAGGGGGCGAGGCACGCCGTCCTCGAGTTCGCCGAGGGACTCGGCGTGGCGCTCGCCTACGAGGTCGTTGAGAAGGTCGTCGACAAGGTCAAGGAGCTCGGCGAGGAGATCGTTCACGCCGGGGCCATGGCGGAGCGGACCGAGAAGTCCTTCAAGCTGCTCCTCGGCGAGGAGGGGGGCGAGCATCTGCTCGAGTACCTGGAGGAGATCCACAATCACACCGAGTTCACCTTGGAGAGACTACAAGCCCTGGCCGCGGGCTTCATCCGCGTCGGGTTCGCGGGGCAGGGTCTTCGATACGCCGTTGCGGCGGCGGCGGACCTGGCGGCCCTGCCCGAAGGGAATCTCGACCAGGCGGCCTTCGCGCTCGAACAGATCAAGCGCACCGGTCACGTCGACAACCGAACCCTCCGCGGCGTCGGCGCCGGCGAGAAGGACTTCCTGGCTGACCTGGCAGTGCGGACCGGCAAGTCGGCGGCGACCCTCAAGAAGGAGATGGAAAAGGGAACCCTCGATGCCGACCAGGCGCTGGCCGCGCTCTATGACCTCATTCGCAAGCGAACCGGCAAGGCGCTGGGAGACCCGGCCGAGGCGATGAGCAAGACGATGGGCGCGACCATTACGCACTTCAAGGAGGTCCCGGAGGAGCTCTACAAGCAGATCGCCAAGTCCCCGGCGTTCGAGCGCCTCAACGCGTTCATCAAGGACCTGACCGAGCGGCTAGATCCGAAGACGCCGCTCGGTATGAGGTTCTTCGAGAGCATCGACAAGTCGCTTACCAAGTTTGTCGACGCCCTCGCGAAGATCGACATGGGGAAGTTCATCGACGATGTGGGCCGGTTGATCGAAAAGCTGCCGGCTCTCGTGAACCTCCTCATCAAGCTGACCGAGGCGGTGTTGGCCTTTGCCAAGGTCGAGGCTTGGGCCTTCGAGCACACCCTGGTAGGGCAGATGATCGCCGACGCCCTCAGGCCGAAGTCGCCTGCCTTCGATGCCGACAAGCTCCACAGGTCGGCGCAAGCGGCGCTGGGCCTTCCGGCGGGCGGTCCGGCCGGCCCGGGCGGGGCCTCGGGCGACGCCTACATCCGCGGCAGGCTCTTCGGCAAGGCGATGGGCGAGGGCGCCGTCGAGGGTCTCGAGGAGACCACCCCGAAGGTGAGGGACGCCACCACCGAGATGGGCGAGGCGGCGCACGGCGGGATGAAGAAGGAGATCAAGGCCGAGTCGCCCTCGAAGGTCTTCAAGAACCTCGGCGAGATGTCCGGCGAGGGATATCTCGAGGGGCTCGACGGCTCGCTCGCCGCGATGCCGGACATCCAGCCGGCCGGCTCCTACGCGCAGCCCGCCTCGATGGGCGCCGCCGCCGGGCCCATCCAGGTCACCGTCAACGTGACCACCAACGTGGGAGGCGCGGGACACGGCGGCGGCGAGGCCGGCGAGCAGATCGGCCAGCAGGTGGCGACTGTCGTCGAGGCGATTCTGCCCGGCGCTCTCCAGTCGGCGTTCCAGCGGATGCAGCACGAGGCGGGCACCTGATGGCTCTGCCTTTCTGGGATCCGGTCGGGACCGGCGTCTTCGGGCCCCTCTACGCCCCCGACGAGTGGGACACCGTCTCCATCGGCGGCCTGCAACTGCCCGGGATCTGCACGGTCAAGGGCGAGCCGCAACTGGCCTTCGACAAGAAGAAGGCCGGTGGGGTCGACGGCGCCACCATCACCGTCAACGGCTACCTCCCGGGGCCGATCACGATCGAGTGCCTCATCTGGCTGCCCGAGCACCTGAGGAGGATGGAGGAGATCTCGTCCAAGATCTGGACGAAGCCGAACAAGAAGACGAAGGCCAAGGCGCTCGCCGTGCCGATCAAAAACCCCGCATTCGCGCTTTGGGGCATCACCGATGTAGTAGTCCTCGGCGTCTCCGTTCCCGAGAAGGGGCCGGTCTGGGGCTCGCGGGTCATCAAGATCAAATGCGTCGAGTACGTCGAGCAGAAGCCCGGCAAGACCAAGACCGCGCGCAGCTCGATCGATTTCGGGCCCATCAACGTTCACTTCAACCCCGCTCGGAACGAAGCCGGCGAGCCGCCCTCGAAGACGGGCATCCACCCGGGCGGCCAGCCTGTCAGCCACAAGGGCGGGGTCGACTGAGGTGGCCTTCGCGACCCTCAACGGCCGGCCTGTCTTCCACGGCTCGATCTGCATGCCGCGGGTGGGGGCGTGGACGGCGAACTTCGCCGTGGACGGCTCCGCGGCCATCACGGGCGGGTGCACGCTGGCGATCGCCGGCGGGCTGACCCTCGTCGGCACCGCGGTCGCCAGCGGGGTGTGGCTCGACACGGCGAGGCTGCTGGTCGTGGGCGGTGCCGGGGGGCTGACAAAGACGGCGCGGGCTCAGCACTACCGGCAGACGACCCTGCGGGCAGTGCTGCAAGCGCTCCTCGCCACCGCCGGCGAGCGCCTGGCGAGCTCGTCCGACGCCACCACCCTGGCGCTGACCTTTCCGGGCTGGGTGACCACGGCTCAACCCGTGGGCCGGATGATCGCGGCCCTGCTCGAGGACGTCCGACTCCCGCCCGCGACGACATGGCGTGTGTTGCCGGACGGCTCGCTGTTCATCGGTCAGGAGACCTGGCCCGACAGCCGGCTGATGAACGTGACGGACTACCAGGACCTCGCCGAGCGACCCGAGGACGGGGCGGCCGAGCTGGGGGTCGAGGCCCCCGCGCTGCTACCAGGCACGGCCCTCGGCGGCCGGCGGGTCTCGTACGTCGAGCATCGGCTCGACGGGGAGGGGGCGCGGACGGCGGTGTGGTTCGAGGCCTAGCGACGGCGGCGATGGCGCGGCTTCTCGGCCGCGTGGAGACCGTGGAGTCACTGGCACTCCCCGCAGGACATCACGCAGATCTCCCCCCGCTGCGAGAGGCAGCCCACGAACTGCTTGTCGATGGTCGTCCCGTCGCTCTTGTAGGTGGCGCAGAATGCGCAGTCCCGCCCGTCCTTTCGCAGGACTTTGCCGTTCTTGCTGTTGGGCGGGTCCAGGCACACGTCGGCGTAGATCATGCGGCTCGACACGCAGGCCTGCGGAGCGCCCGTCGAGGGCTGAGCGTCTGGGCTCGAGGTCGCCGGCATCGCGTCGAGCTTCGGGGCCGGCTGCGCGTCGGGGCTGCCCTGGCCACCGGCTCCGCCGGAGCCCGCGACCCCGCCGCTCCCGCCAACCCCGCCGCTCCCGCCAGCGGCCATCGCCGGCGAGCTGCCGCCGGTCGCCCCGGTGCCGTTGCTCTCGGCCGACGTCATCGCTCCGCTGTCCGGCGAGGGACCCGCCGTCTCCGCCCCGGCGCAGCCCAGGAGGGCCACCATCGCCACCATCGTTATCGTAGTCCGCATGACAGGAGTTTCGGCCGGAGCGCCGCTCTCCTGCAGGGCGTGAAGTGTAGGGCGGCGCGCACCGTGGCCACCATGGCCGAGGTGGCCAACTGGGATCGCGTAAAGGCAAGCCTTTTCGCGCTGGCGCGAGCGGCCAACCCGCGGGCGATCTACTCCTCGGTCTATCGCGGCGTGGTCGTGGCGCAGAGAGGCCAGACGGTCGACGTCACCCTCGACGACCCCCGACTGCCCGGGATGTCGGCGCTCTCGATCCAGGTGGGCCTACCCGGCGCGACCGTCGACATGGACTCGGGGGCGCGGATGCTCGTCGCCTTCGAGAACGGCGACCCGGCAAAACCGATCGCCCTCCTGTGGGAGGGAGCCAAGGCCCTGCGGGTGTCGCTGGTGGCGGACCTCCTCGAGCTCGGCGTCGAAGGCGCCACGGAGGCGGTCCTGCTGGCGACCACCTACCGGGCGGCCGAGGCCACCCTCCACAGCACGCTCGAGGCGCAGCTCGCCGCCGCCGGCGCCGGGCTGGCGGCCGCCGGGGCTGCCGCCACCCACAGCGCCGCGCAGCCCGGTCTGGCTGCCGCTGGCGCCGCGCTCGCGGCGGCGGTCGCCGCCCTCGCCGCCTTCGAGGGGCAGGCGGCGACGTTCCTCTCGAGCATCGTGAGGACCGGCTGATGGAGCAGTACCTGATCCTCCCGCAGGATCTCTTCTCCATTCCCGCCAACACGGTCGTGGGGCCGGTCTTCGGGACGTCGCCGGTCCTCGACTTCTCGGCGCTGCCGGGCTCGCTGGTCTGCCCGCGGCTCCTCGGGCGGGTCGCCACCGCAGACAGCGGCAGCCACGCGCAGCTCAACGTCCGGATCATCACGCCGTCGAGCGGCGGCGACAGCGTTGACCGCAGCGATACGATCACCATCCCGAATGTCGGCCTGGTCTCGGTAGCCGGGCCCACCTACAGCAAGCCGTCGGGCATCAAGCGGGTGAACTGCACCGCCCAGATGGACACCGCCGGCAAGGCGGGCTCGACGGAGGACATGCTGCTCGCGCTCGATCTCGTCGACGCGGATTCGCAGAAGCTCTGGACGTTCTGGCAGCCGTCGAACGTCAACTGGGTCTTCAACAACTTTCCCCCGTCCGAGTCGCTCGGCGGCGTTGTCGGCTACTTCGACTTCTCCCAGATCCCGCTGGGCGCCACCGTGCACATCGCGCTTGCGGGCATGGCCGTGCAATTTGTCGGCGACTTCAAGGTGCGGATTGCCGATATCGCCAACTACAACGACCTCACGGGGACGGTCGTGCTGACGGGGTCCATGGTTGGCTCGGGCGGAGGCTCGGGAAACCCGTGTTCAGCCGCGGGGACCTTCGTGAACACATTCTCGGGCCTGAAGGTCATCAAGGTGACGGGGATCGACTCGTTCGCGGGCGGTGTCTCGAACAGCAACAGCGTCGTGATGTGGTACTGAGCGATGGGCGCGCCCTCGATCCTTGCGGTCCGGCAGTTCTCGGAGACGACGGCAACCTCCGTCGAGCAGGTGGTGAACACCGGCGGCCAGAACCGCACCGAGTGGGTGCTCGATCCGTCGCTGCTGCCAGCCTACCCGTCGCTTCACCTCTGGGGCGTCTACTCCTCCAGCGTCCCGTACACCATCCGGCTGCGCGTCAACACCGACCCCAGCACCGCGGGCGCCGCGAGCGGGACGGTGATCCTCGAGCTGGTCCTCCCCACGGCCACCTTCCCGACCGCCTTCACCGCCGACCTCTCGGCGCTGAGCCTCAGCGGCCTTAATCTCCTCAAGCTCTGCCACGTCGGCAACGGCGCCCGCCTCGCCTACGCATCGCTCGCCATCGTCAGCAACCCGCCGATCGCACCGCCCCCGACGCTCGCCCGCACCGATGTGGTTGAGACCGGTGTCGACCTCGACTGCATCGCCGACACCGGCAAGAGCTTCACGCTCGCGAAGAGCGTCCGCAATATCGGCAACGCGCTCGCGCGCCGCCTCACCACCCCCCGAGGCGGTCTCTTCTACGACGGCAACTATGGTATCGACGTGCGTAGCTACCTCAACGCGGGGATGACGTCCGGGCAGATATCTCAGGTCCAGGCCGACATCGCCGCCGAAGTCTCGAAGGATCCTCGCGTGGAGAACCCCATTGTCACCGTGACGACGGACCTCCCCGCGGCCTCGATGAGCATCACGATCGCCTGCGAGATTGCCGATGCTCCGTTCGAGTTCCAGGTGGCCGTCAGCGCTCTCACCGTCGAGCTCATCACCGCGGAGGCCCTCGCGTGACCGCCTCGCTCGATTCGCTTCGCGCCCCGCTGACCGCCGACCAGATCCGGGCCCGCGTCATGTCGGGGTTGCAGGGTGCCGGCTTCCCGACGAGCGACTGGGCGCCGACCGCGCAGGGTGGACTCGAGAGCGGCATTGTCGACATGGCCGCCGGCGCCATCGCCGACCTCGTGGGAGCAGGGCTAGGGGCAGCCATCGACGGCGGCTTTCTCGACCTGGCCGCCGGCGACTGGCTGACGTTCCTCGCGCAGCAGTTCTTCCTTCTCGACAGGAACCCGGCGACGAAGACGGTTCAGGCGATCACCCTGATCTGCAGCCGGGCGGCCGGGCCGTACACGGTCCAGCCGGGTGAGCTGGTGGTCATCGGCGCCGGGTCGATCACTGGGGCTAATCGGTACCGGAACACCGAAGGCGGGACCATTCCTTCGGGAGCCGGAACGGCAGACGTCCCGGCTGTGGTCCTTCAGTTCGAGGCGGAGAACCCTGGCTCTGCCTACGACGACGCGCCCGGGACCGTCGTCACCCTGGTCACCAGCTTCCCAGGGGTGGCCGTCAAGAATTCCCGCATCCTCACCCCCAGCCCCGCGGCCCTGATGACCGGCAGCGCGAGCACCGGCCAGATCTTCCCCTCGGCGACGCCGGGCTTCACCCCCTCGGCCGAGCGCTACCGGCTCCTCATCACGGTGAGCGGCCAGGGGGCCACCGCCCCCTTCGCCCAGTGCATGCTCTCCCTGGACGACGGCAAGACGTACCAGGGCCCGTTCTTCGCCGACGCCGTCGTGGACCTGGTCGACGGCAGCCGTATCACCTTCGTCGACTCCCCCTTCACGAACCCATCCTTCGTCGCCGGCGACGTCTTCTTCTGGGCGAACACCTCGATCCTCGCCCAGGGCTCCGACGAGGAGAGCGACGCGCGGCTCGCCGCCCGTTGCCGGGCGCGGTGGCTCACGCTCTCCGACGTCCCGACGAGCGGCACGGTCGAGCTCTGGGCGAAGGCGGCCGCCCCCGAGGTAGCGCGGGTGCGCGTGCTGGCGGACCCGAACGCCGCCCTGAAGATGCTCGTCTACCTGGGCAGCTCCGCCGGCCGGGCGTCGCCCGGCACCGTCGTGGCGGTCCAGGAATACATCACGGCCCGCCTCGAGCCGCCCGAGGCCGCGAACGTCTTCTCGGTCGACACGCGGGCCGTGGCGGTGACCGGCAACGTGAAGGTCCCCCGGCTCAAGCTGGCCGACGTGCAGACGGCCGCCGAGAAGAACTGGACCGCCTACCTCGCGAGCCTCGACATCGGCGGCACCGTGCGCCTCGCCGAGCTCGAGCAGGCGGTGATGGACGCCGGGGCGCTCGACTACTCGTCGCTCGCCCTCACCGGCGGCGCGCCGAACCTGACCCTGGGCACGAGCGAGGTGGCCGTTCCGCCCGACGGCTCGACGCTCCTCAACGCCCTTCTGTGGGAGCCCGTCTGATGGCCAACCTCGCCCCCACCGACATCCTCGCGCCGCCGACGGACGCCCAGATCAAGCAGGCCCTCATCGACGGGATGAAGGCGATCCCGGGCTTCCCTATCGACGACTGGAACTCGGGCGGGGTGATGCGGACCCTGGTCGAGCTCGAGGCCCTCGCCGACGGCGACCTGATGGGGGCCGCGATCCCGGCGATGGTCGGCGCGGCGGCGCTCGACTTCGCGAACAGCCCCTGGCTCACGCTCGCGGCCCAGCAGCTTTACAGCCTCAGCCGCACCGACGCGGTCCTCGCGATCCAGTCGCTCACCCTCACCTGCGACGGCTCGCACGGCCCCTACACGATCGCGGCGGGGCAGCTCTGGTTCCAGGCGGCCTCGGGGCGGCGCTGGGTGAACCGGACGGGGGGCACCCTCAACATCAGCAGCACGCTCGCCATCCAGATCCAGGCCGAGGGCCCGGGGGCCTCCTACAACGACGCGGCGGGCACCATCAAGACGATGCTGACGCCGCTCGCGGGGGTCACCGCGGTGAACGCCGCCGCGGATTTCAGCGCGGTGGCGGCGGGCGCCACGAACAGCAGCACGGGGACGGTCACGCCCAGCCGGACCTCGGGCGGGGTCACGCCGACGACGGCGACGTTCATCCTCCGGATCGACAGCTCGGGGCAGGTGGGGGCGGGGGCGTGGAGCTACTCGGCCGACGGCGGGCGGACGTTCATCTCCGCGGGGGTCATCGGCACGACCGACCTCGTGCTCGCCAGCGGGCTGCCGAGCGGCACCCGGGTCACGTTCGCGAACGGGGCGGGCACCCCGAGCTTCGTCGCCGGCGATCGGTTCTCCCTCGCCACCCCGGGGACGTCCTTCGTCACGGTGGGCAGGGACCAGGAATCCGACGTTGCGCTGATCGCCCGGTGCAAGGCGCGTTGGCCCGACCTTACCCAGCCGCCGGCGCAGAGCCGCTACCTGAAGTGGGCGAAGGCCGCGAGCGCCGAGGTCACGCGCGTGCGCCTCGAGGAGGACGGCACCTACCGCGGCAAGCTCTACGTGACCCTCGCCGGCGCGGCGGGGGCGGTGACCGGCGGGGCGGTCAGCGCGGTGCAGGCCTACATCGACCCGCGGGCGCCCATCGGCCGGATCGTCGTCGCCCGGGCGGCCGACCCCCTCGAGATCACCGCCTCAGGGACGGTCCAGGTCCCCGTCGCGCAGCTCGCCGCCGTGCAGGCGGCGGCGCAGACGCGCTGGCAGGCGGTCCTGCTCGCGGCCGACATCGGGCAGGTGGTCCGCGTCGCCGACCTGGTGCGGGCCGTGATGGACGCCGGCGCCACCGACTTCCTTTCGCCCCAGCTCAACGGCGGCGGCAACGTCGCGCTGGCCTCGACGAAGGTCGCCATCCTGCCCGCCTCCACCCCGCTGCTCGCGCAGCAGCTCACCTGGCAGACGCTCTGATGGCTGGTTCGTATCGCGATTGGCAATTCTTCAGCGGCCCGCCCTGGCTGCAGGGGACGAACGACGGCGCCTTCGTCCGGGAACTCGGCGGGGCGAAGGACGACGTCCTCGACCGGGCCCGCATGGGGGTCCTCGCGCGCTTCCCGGGCTCCGTCACCCGCGAGACGGACCAGCCCGCCAGCGTGGCGCCCACCGACGCCCTCGACCACACCGGGGCGGACCGCCAGGTGCCGCGGGCCCCCGCCGAGGGCGACACAGCCTTCTCGGGGCGCCTGCTCTCGGCCTGGGACGACTTCGGGTACCTCGGGGGCCCCTACGGCCTCCTCAACGCCCTCGCCGTCCAGGGGTACACGGGCGCGAACATCATCCAGGACAACGGCCGCTACTGGTTCCTCTCGGGCGGGGTACTCACCCCCGGAACGCTGATGACGATGATCACCCGGGGGCGGGCCGGCTGGCAGTTCAGCGCGGACGGCCACGACGTGACGGGCGATCTGTGGAGCCGCTTCGCGCTCCTCTTCCCGAGCGACGCCGCGAATCTGAGCAGCGCGAACGGGCAGGCCATCCTCAACGCCATCGTGAACCGCTGGCGGCCCGGCCTCTCGACATTCATCGGAACGTTCGTCGTCCTCGCCGGCCGCGTCTGGGGGTGGCCGACGACGAGCCACACCTGGGGCAGCGGCAACTGGGGCAGCAACTCGGTCCGGTTCATCCCGGGGTTGTAGCGGATGGCGACGAACTACACGGGCGACCCCACCGCCGCGCAGACGCCCTCCGGGGCTCCGATCCCCGACACGGCGCCGATCGTGGTGATCCCGGCGGATGGGGAGGCCGAGAACGCCGCCAGCATCACGCAGCTCGCGAAAGTACCCGCGGACTGGATCGCATGGCTCATGAAGCCGCGGGCCCGGGCGAGCCAATGGGCCGAGCCGATCCATCTCTACCGCGACGGCGGGCTGAGGAAGCGCTTCGGGATCGACCACCTCGGCTTCCCGATGGGGAAGCTGCAGGTGTGGCAAGAGAACTGGGGCACCCAGATCTTCGTGATCGGCGCGGGCAGCCTGCAGCTCAGCGCGTTCTCAGACCAGGGTTGGCAGTTCGGATCGAAGAAGGCTGCCGGCTCAGGCGCGGTCCAGGTGCAGTTCCCGGACGCGACGTGGCCCCATAGCCGCTACGTCGAGATCGACGCCGGCAACAGCGCCGGCGACTACTCCTTCGCGCAGCGGGTGGCGCCGTGCATGTTTCACGCGGACGTGGTGCTCGCCATGGAGTGGGACATGAAACTCCCGGCCACGCCGAACTACGACATCGCGATGGGGTTTGGCGGGCAGTCGGACTTCGCTACCGGCGCTCACGGGGCACACGCGTGGTTCTACAACGCGGGCGGCTCGGGGAACTGGCGCTGCCAGACCGACGACGGAACGGCGCTCAACGATCAGGACTCTGGTGTGGCGATTGGCACCAGCAAGACCCGCTTCCGGATCGAGTATCACGGCGTCAACGTCGACGAGGCGGGCGCCGAGCGCGTCCTGTTCTTCATCAACGGGACGCTCGTTAAGAACCTGACCGCGAACATGCCCAGCGCCGCCTCTCCGGCGACCGCCGCCCCCCTCTTCGCGATGGCGAGCGCCGGGGGCTCGAGCGGCGTGATGACGGTCGGCGTTCCGCGCTTCTGTTGCAACCTGTGGCCCGACGCCTTCTGAGAAGTGGAGCCCGTCACCGGGGTCGCCCTAGCCTGAGGTCACGCCGATGAAGATGTCCTTGGTCCGCACCATCACCGTCTCGGGGTTCGTCGGCGACGCGAACCCCAACGTGACCGCCCCGGCGGCCGGCACGACGTTCAAGGTGGACGGCCTCTCGCCCGGCGACCAGCTCATCGACGAGGACATCGAGGGCGTCCGATTCTGCCTGCGGTTCGTCGACAACTCGAACGTCGAGATCCCGGGGGCGACGGCGAACTTCACGGTCTGGGAGAAGGACGACGGGGCGACCGCCGACCTGGCTCGGCCGGCCTTCGTCGCCCTCCGCCCCGACACGCTCGCGCCGAGCTCGGGCAGCTACACCTGTACGATGAAGGGGGAGGTGTTTATCCAGGTGACCGCGTTGGGGAGCACCGGTAGCGCGACGAAGGCGCTCATCTACGCCGAGGCCTCGACCTCGGTCCCGGGGTAGCCCATGGCCCAGGAGACGACGGGCGGCCAGGAGGCGACCGGCGGGGGCGGGGCGGCGTCTCTGACCCTCGCGCAGGTCTACGGCAACGGCGCGGGGCCGACCGACGGCACGCTCACCCTCGACGCCACGAGGGGCGGCGTCGCGATCGTCGCCTCGGCGCTGACCGGGATCGTGCCCCTGGCGGTGACGATCTCGACCGCGGCCACCGCCGGGACCGAGAAGGGGATCGCGGTCGCGGGCACCTTCAGCCCGGCGAGCGGCAACGCCGCGTACCAGCCGGTGTCGGTGAGCTACACCGTCAACCAGACCGGGAGCGCCAGCGGCGCGGTGACGGGCCTCTTCTTGAACGCCACCGAGACGGCCGTCCTTGGGGCCCACGCCCTCCTAGACCTGCAGGTCGGCGGTACGTCGCGCTTCAAGGTCAATGCCGTCACGACGGTGTTGTCGGCGTCCGGCGCGGTCCTCGACGCGATCTCGGCCCAGGGCCACACCGTCACGATCACCGGCACCACGGCCATCGCGACGGCCGGCGGCTTCAACTACGTCACGGTCGCGCCGCCCACTCTGAACGCGGCCTCCGCGGCGGTGGTCATCACCAACGCGTCGACGATGGCGGTGACCGGCCCTCCGGTGCTCGGCGGTGCGGGCCCGGCCACGGCGACGAACCTGACCGCCATCGCGATCCGCGGGACGTGGACGAACACCCTCAACACCGGGCACGGCCTACGCGTGGTGCCGACGTTCGCGCCGACAAGCGGCACCGGGGTTTTCGACGCGGTCACCGTCGACTACACGGTCAACCAGACCGGTGGGGCGAACGGCACGGTCACGGGGGTCTTTGTTCGGGCGACGGAGACGGCGGTCGTCGGCACGCACAATCTCCTCGACCTCCAGGTCGGGACGGCCTCGAACAATTCTCGCTTCTCGGTGGCGAACAGCGGGGCGGTCCTCGTCGACTGCACCGCGACGGCCGCCGCCGTGCCGATGACGGTCAAGAACGGCAAGGCCCACAGCGGCTACGTGGCGCAGGTGACCGGCACCGCCCCGACGGGGTTCATCGCGAGCGACAGCGGCGGCACCCGGCAGGGCGCCTTCGGCTACGCGGTCAGCACGAACGACTGGGCGACCTCCTCGGTCGCCGGGGACGCCGTTCTCACCGGGCCGACGAGCGGCACGAACAAGCTCCTCCTCAAGACCGCCGCGAGCGGTGGCGTGAAGATCTATTCGCCGTCGGCCGACGGGGGTACGGCTGGCACAAATTTCAACTGCACCGACACGAACCTCGTCCTGCAGGCCAACAATCTGTCGATCCAGCTCGACCGGAACAACGGCCTAATCCTCTTCGGGGCCTCGGGGTTCACCGTCATCCAGAACGGCGTCTACGGCAGCACGTCGGCTTCGGGAAACCTGTCTCTCAACTCGACCACGAACGCGACAAAGGGAAAGATCAACGTCAACGATCCGCTTGCGCTGGCGGCGGGCTCGTCATCGAACAACGCGATTCAGTTCTCGGGCTCGGCCACCACCGGCATCTCCCAGAACGGCGCCGACACGGTCGCGATCTTCGTCGCCGGGACGGAGCGCATGCGGTTCCGGTCGACGAACATCGGCGTCATCGACACCCTGAACATCCAGGCTTCCACGGGGATCAGTTTCAACGACGCTTCGAACATGGCGATGGGGACCACCACGGGAACGAAGATCGGAACCGCCACTACCCAGAAGCTCGCATTCTTCAACGCGTCGCCGGTCGTTCAGCCGAGCGGCGTGACCGCCGCGCTCGCCACCCGGACGGCCGCGGGCACGTACGGAGCGACAGAACAGACGATGTTACAGGAGGCGCACGATGCTGCGCGAACTCTCCTCGCACAGTGCATTCGCCCGCTTGGGCTGGCGGCATAGAGAGGGAACCCCCGATGGCCAACAACCTCCAGTTCACGGCGGCGGTCAGCGTCGCCAACTTGCAGAAGTGCAAGGTGCTGCAGGTCCTCCAGATCGACGAGGACGCCAGCATCATGCTGGTTCAGATCCAGGTGCAGGGGGGCGGCGGCGTCCTTCAGCGCCGCGACCCGTGGGTCCTCGCTATCAAAAACGGCTCGGCCGACGCGCTCGTCGTGAACCCCGCGCCGATCTGCATCCAGGAGACGATGATCTCCGTCGGGCTTTCCGGGGCCGGGTTGGCGAGCGCGTTCACGAGCGCGCTCGCCGCGTACCGCGCTACCGGCGCCGACCGTCGTGGCGCTCTCATGACCGCCCTGCAGGGGCTAAGCGGCACCGTCGTGCAAGCCCCGTCCGAGGCGGCCGTGCTCCTCGGGACGACCATCCCCATCCTTCCGGCTGGCACGGTGTCGTGATGAGCGACCAGATCCACGAGGTGGTCATCACGCCCGCGCAGCGGTTCGCGCTGATGAACCTGGCGCACGACAACGGGCAGAAGGTGCAAGGGCAGCGGGGGCGCCTGTATCGGCGCTTCCTCCGCGCCTTCGGGATCACCCAGATCCTCGATACGGCCGACGAGCACAAGGGGTCATTGAGCGTTGCGATGGCGACCTCGAAGAAGCCCGCTGTCTTCACCCTCACCGACGAGAACATCGACTACGCCCTCGGGCTCCAGGAGGTCGAGCGGGCGCCCGCGGTCGAGCGCACCCTCGGCTCGCTCTGGGACGCGCTCGAGGCGATCAAGGCCAAGCGGCCCTACGACGACGACGCGGGCGTGCCGGTCTACGACCCGGCGGCCGAGGACTGGGCGCCTCCCAAGGCCCTTGCCGAGGTCCCGGTCGCGGAGCGGATCGCCGACTACCTCCGCGCCCAGGGCCACCTGGAAGCGGCGACGCTGGTCGACGGCGGCGGCTGGGACCGCCCGGCCCCCAACGGCGAGGCGTCCCCCCAACCTGAGGACCGCCCGCAGGCATAGCAGGATCGTCGCATGGGCGACGATCCCCGGCCCCCCGCGCTCCCCGGCGAGAAGCCCGAGGAGTACGTCCGCCGGATCACGGCGCCCCTGGGCACCCCGGCCCCGCCCCGCCTGACCGAGGACGAGCTGCGGACGCTGGGCCCCACCGGCAAGGTGGTCGTGCAGGGGTCGCGGACGGTGGCCAAGGCGCTTGGCATCCTCGCCCCCGCGCTTGCCGCCGCCGTCGTGGCGTCCGTGGGCGCCTACAAGACCGCCGTCGACGAGACCCGCGCGAAGTCGCAGGAGGTTAAGAACAAGTCGGAGGCCGGCTACCAGGTCACCAAGCCCGCGCTCGAGGCGCTCGAGCGGCGGGTCTTGGTGCTCGAGGAGGCCGCCCGGCGGATGCAGGTGGCGACCGAGGCGGCCCACCCTGAGGCCCGGGCGAAGGCCCGCCACCGGGCCGCCTCGACGCTTCCGCCCCCGGTGCCGGTGGTGGTGAACGCCCACCCGCGGCCTCTGCCCAGCAACCTCGACGAGGCCGAGCGGCAGATCTACCGGGGGGCCCCTCCGTCTCCGCCCGCGGACGGCGGGGCTGGCGTCACGGGTCGGTAACTTTTGGGGGGTGCGGGGGGAGAGGAGGGTGGTGAAGTGAAAAAGGCGGACGACCGCAGCGAGGATCAGGAGGTATGGCCGACTCCCACGACGATGACCCGACCCCCGCGCCGTCTCCCCCCGGCGGTGTCGCCGCCGGCACCGTCGAGGCGGACATCGCCAGCACCGGGATCGCCCTCGCCACCGTCGCCACCCGCCTGCGCCACCAGGCTGACCTCGCCGACGCCGCTGCAGGCCGCTGTGCGGAGGCTGCGCGAATGGGTGAGGACTTCAGCGCCGGTGATCGAGCGGCGGCTCTCCGAGATATCGAGCACGAGCTCGAGACCCTCGGCGAAGCCGTCCACGACACGCGGCGAGCGCTAAGGCGCGCCCGGATGGACATGCGCGACCCGCACTAAGCCGGGAAGAAAACCTGTGGGCCTCGTTCTGGGGATCGACTCGGCGCCTCGCCGGACCGGCTGGGCGCTGGTGGAGCGCGACGGGCGGCAGGAACGGCTCGTCGCCTACGGGGCGCTCACGGCCGTCGACGCCGACGTGGTCACCGAGTTCTCAGGACAGGTCGTGCACCGCTGCCCGTCCATCGACGTGGTCGCCATCGAGGACGCCTACTACGGCGAGAACGTCGGCACGACGAAAGCGCTGTCCCGGTTGGTGGGGCGCTGGCAGCAGGCCTTCGAGGGGCTGGGCCTCGAGACGAAACTGGTGATGGCGGACGTCTGGCAGCGAGGGATCCTCACCGGGCTCATCACGCCGAAGAGCGGCCGCGAGGCGCGGAAGGCGGCGGCGGCCATCTGGGTGCGGTCGACGTTCGGGACGGCACTCGGCGCCGACGAGGCGGACGCCGCGGGGCTGGCTACTTGGGAGCTGCGCCAGCGGCGGTTCGCGCAGCGGGCCGGGGCGGTCTAATTCTGCAATGGACGCCGCGCAGTAGCGACGCGCCTTGAGCTTCGCGATCGACCTGCCGTAGCCTGATCCATACCGGCGGATGGTCCGCTGGCCCTGTTGAAGCGGAGGCTCAGATGTTCAAGGTCCTCAACGTGTGCAATCAGCGCGGCTGGAGCGCGTGCGATCACCTCATCGACGACAGCGAGATCCAGGAGCGCATGATCGGTCGCGAGTACCGGTCGTACCGCGGCATGATCCAGGCGACCAGGCGACTCGAGAGCCGGCTCGGCTACTCGACCGTCGAGTACCAGTTCGAGGGGCGGCGCTACCGCGTCGGCACGGAGCCGTCCCTGCCGGGTCGGCCGAATCGCGGGCCGCGCGAGATCGTTGACGGCGCCGGCGCACGCCGGTAGGGTCGAGGTCGAGAGAGGCGCGGCCCCATTGAAGCCGCACGACGGGGTCGCACATGAGCACCCGTCCTCCGCGCCTCTCTCGATGATGGCCGAGTGCCCCTGGTATGTCACCGCGCACGCCGTGCGGCGCTTCATGGCGATCCGCACGCAGTCCCTGCACCGGAAGGGGCGCCCCCCGGTGCCGGGTGTGACCCTCTCGTTCGACGACGCGTCCGACGAGCTGATCGAGTACGCCGCGGCGACGTGGCAGCGCTACCAGGTCGCCGACCCGCCCATCGAGCCGCGCATCACGAGGACGGGGGCCTACCAGTACCGCGGGCCGGGGCCCCTGCGGCTCACGCTCATCGTGTCGATGGAGCGTCGGCCGGAGGGCTCGAAGCCCCAGCTCGTCGACGTCCTGCCGACGCACGCTGGGCGCTAGGCGCGCCGCCGCGGCCAGTCGCCCCTGACCGCTTGCGGGCGCGCTTTCGTGGCGGGTGCCCTCCGGCGCCACCGCGGCGACGCCCGGAGATCCTACGCGACTTCGGGCACGTCGCCCGGGCGGGTGACCCAGAGGCCAGCGGGCCGGCCCCCGGCGCGCAAGCGGGCGACGGTGACGGGCCCGGGGATGCCGTCGGGGTCGAGCCCGAGCCCGAACTGCCGGGTCCGCCAGGCGTCGAGGTCCTCGCCGAGGGCGAAGTCCCAGCGCTCGTAGCCGGCCTGGCGGAGCAGCTCCATGATGACCGTCCCGGGGTCGCCGGGGCCCCGAGTCGCGGTGACGTCGCGGTGGCCGAAGACCCCGACGCAGTCCTCGCCGCCGTCCTCGAGCCGCTTCGTCGGTCGGCCCGCGTAGAGCTGGGGGAGCTGCCGTTGGATTCCGAACCGCCGGGTGAGCCAGTCGCAGAGCGCGACCACCGCCTGGAGCTGGCCGAGGTAGAGCTCGCCGCCGGCCCCCTGGTAGATCTCGACCCCGAAAGAGCGCTCGTTCACCGCGCCCGCGTGGTAGGCAGCGTCGGCGCGGAGGTCGGCGCAGCAGGCGACGGTCCCGTCATGGTCGACGACCAGGTGCGCGCCCGCCTGGCGCCCGTCGTGCGACCAGTAGACCGCGGTCCGCTCGCCGGCGTTGACGGGCGCGCCGAGGCCCACCCGGATCACCTGGCCCGGATCGCCGGCCTTGGCGGGGAGGCCCTTCGTGGTGTGCAGGATGACCTGCCTGATCCAGGTGCCGGGGTTGCGCGAGCGGTAGTCCTCGCCGGCGCGGAGGCGGAGCTGCGGGTGGTCGAGCCACGAGACCGTGTGCAGGCCGGGGATCTCCTCGGGGGCGCCGGCGACGATGACCGCCATGCGCGATGGTGCGCATGGGGGGCGGCCGCGCTCTACTTCAGGCGACCATAGAACAGCAACTTGAGGTGGTCGGTCGCGTCGTCCAGTTCACTGCGCAGGCGCTCCAGATCGCGCGCATAGGCGCGCTCCAGCTTGGCCAACCGCGCGTTCGCCGCCATCACTCGGCTCAGGGCCGCCTCAACGAGCCGCCTGCGCTGTTCGTCCGGACTTACCTTCTTGGGCATGCTGGTCTCGTGGGCGGTGGTGTTGATCGCGCTCGTCGGGCTCGTGATGTACGTCCTGCCGGGCAACGGTCAGCGGCAGGAGGTCGGGCGGCTGATGTTCGCCTGCGGGCTGCTCGTCGCGTGCTTCATGCTGGCGGGGAAGACGGTGCGGCTGCTCTAGCGGCCGCCACCAACGCCCGCAGCTCGGCGGTGGCCCGGCGGAGTTGCGCCAGCGCGGCCTCGAGCTCCGGAGACATCGCGAACCCCCGGCGCGCTTGCTCGTCGCTCACCGGCCGGCTCCCTTACCGCGCCCCGCCCCGTGGCGCTCCTCGAGCACCTTCGCCGCCTCGTTGAGGGTCGTCCGCACCCAGCTCGAGTAGTCGAGCTCGTCGTTGTCGAGCCGGGCCAGCTCCGAGGCTCGGCGCCAGCGCTCGATCTGCTCCGTCGTGGCTCGGATCTTCAGGAAGTCGTTCTTCATCCGGGACGGCGGCTTGGGCTTGCGCGGTGGCACGTCCACAACGTACCCACAATCGCGCTCTTCTCGCAAGGGTCCGCGCTGCGCCGCGCGGTGCGCGGCAAACAGGAGCAATTCTCACTGCTTGGGAGTTGCTTCGTCCCGACGCGCGTGGGTACAGTGTTTTCATGCCCACGATGACGAAGACAGCGACGGCGGCGCCCAGCGCCAAGACGACCTCGGGCTTCGCCTGCAACGAATGCGGCCACCGGTTCCGGACCGTCGCCGCGGCGGAGAAGGCCTCCTTCGGCCCCGACGGCTGCCCCGGCTGCGGCGGCGCGGACATCGACCTCGGCGCGGCCGCTCCAGCCGCGTCGCGAACGAACCTCAAGCCGGCCCCCTGCGCCCTCTGCGGAGGCCAAGGGCCCCATGAAGGCCCCGGTCACCCATACGTCCCCGCCTCCAACCCGGGGGCGCTCTGATGGCCACCGGCCCCATCACCCCGAACGCCGCCCGGCGGGCGCGCCGGGTGATCCGGGAGAGCCTGAGCCGCTACCGGGATCTCCGGGCGCAGGCGGTCGCTGCCCTGACCGCCGCGCGCGCCTCTCACAATCCGGGCCGGGTGATCCTGGTCGAGGAGAAACTCGTCATCGAGGCGTGGAACGCCCGCGACCAGTACTGGCGCGACGTCCGGTGGCTGACCGGACGCGAGGTGAAGGTGGGTGCCGCGTGGAGCCCGAACGCCCTCGCTCGCCGGAGAACCCGCCGGTGACCTGCTAGCCGCCGCCTTTTTTCCCGCCCCCCACGAACAAGGAGCCCCCCCCCAATGCCCGACGTGTGCCCCATGCCCGACCCCGACCCCTACTTCGACCCGGTGGTGTTCTTCGCCGAGTGCGGCGACATGGCCGAGGTCGCCGACCACGCGGACGCCGGCGAGGTCTATCGCAAGACGCACCTCCACCTTGAGCCCGCCCAGGTCGTCGAGCTGCGCGCCCGCCTGGCGGTCCGCGGCCTCACGATCGTCGACGCCGGCGCCGACTGGCTCTTCGACGAAGCCGAGGAGCACTGCCCGGTGTGCGCCACCCCGCGGGCCGATGGCCGGGTCACCTGCGGCCGGGAGGCCTGCATGCTCGCGCTCGGCCGCCGCGAGCTGACGATCCTCCGGGGCCGGGACGGCGCTTGCCGGCGCGCCGCCGGGCTGACCGACGGCAACGGAACGGTCTGGTTCGAGCTGCCGCGCTCCTGGCCGGTCTGCCGCTGCGGCCTCCCGGTGCGGCCGAACCGCCTGACCTGCGGCTCGCGGCTCTGCGGCGGGATGCGGTAGCGGAGGGCCTCCGGTGGGCGGCATCAGCGTCACGATCTACGCGGGCGACCTCGCCCGCGGCCACGTCATCGCGGCCCTCACCGCTGCCCGCTCCCGGGGCCTCTGGGTGCACGGGGAGGGCCCGGTGGGAGTCGCGGCGGGGCTCGCCGGCGACTGGTCGGCCGACGACCCGCGCGCCGGGGTGAGCCTCGTCGGCGCGGTGCTGCTCCACCTGCAGCCTGAGCCGGCCGGCGGCGAGGAGCCCCTCGACGCCGCCGCCCGGGCGCTGGGCGCGTCGCTCGCCTGGGCCGAGGGGCTCGAGGCGGCCTGGTGCCGCGAGCCCATGGGCGCCGCCGCCCTCGCGCGGACCGACGCCCGCCTCTACCGCGACGGCTACGCGCTCGGCGAGGAGCTGCGGCGGGTGATCGACGCCGCCGCCCGGAAGGCGCCCGCCAACCTGTGAAAAGGCGATCTGCGCAAATGGCGGATCTCGCAACGAAATTGATCGCCTTTCCACAGGGCTCAAGGCGGTGCGCACAGGCGCAGACGAAGGGCGTACAGACGAACTACGCGATGAAGGCGAATACCGAGCTGGACAGGACGTTGGAGGCCGAGGGGATGATCACCGTCGCCCACGCTGCGGAGCTCCTGAGAGGGCTCCGCCCCAAGGTCATCTACCTTTGGGTGCGAGCGAAGGCCGTGAGGCACCGGCGCGTAGGGCGCCGCCTCTACGTTCATCGCGGTGACGTCGAGCAGATGCTCGGCCTGAAGGTGGCGCGATGAACCTTCCGCTGCCGATCCGAGTGCCGCCGTACGTCGAGATGGCCATCGCCGCCGAGGCACAAGTGGATCCGAAAACCGTCCGCCGCGTATTGGCCGGGTTGCCGACTCGCCCCGGAGGGCGAGACCGCGTGTTGCGCGTCGCCGCGAAGCTTGGCCTCGGGACGTTCAACGGGGTCAGCGAGGAGGCCCTCGAAGCCTTGCGGGCGCGGCTGGTCGAGCAGTCGAAGCGGGAGCGGGAGGGCCGATGACCACCCGTCGGCATCTCGACGACGCCGCGGACGTGCTCGACGAGGGGGGAGCCGCCCAGGTCGAGGCCGGCGCCGCCATCCCCGCCGGCTACGACGCCTGGAAGCTCGCCACCCCGCCCGAGTACGGGGAGGCCCCGGTCCCGCGGCCCGCCTGGGCGGACCGCATGCCCGAGGGCTCGTGCGGCCGCAAGCACGCCAGCCACTGCACCCTGCCCGAGGGCCACCACCGCGACGGACGCCGCTGCAACTCGCTGCACGACCCGAAAGGAGCCCCGATGGCCGACCCCACGCCCGCACCCGCCGAGCCGCAGCCCGCCGCCGAAGGCAAGCCGCGGGTCGAGCTCATCACCACCTCCCGGCAGAAGGACTACAACGCCTGCCGGCGCCTCCACCACATCCGGTACGAGCTCGGCTACCGCCCGGTCGTCGACCGCGCCGACGCGGAGTTCGGCTCGATCTTCCACGCCGGCCTCGAGGCCTGGTGGCGCGCCTGGCAGGAGGGCCGGGAGCTGCTCGCGCTCGAGGAGGCGCAGGCGGCGATCGCCAAGGCCGCGCAGCGGGCGTCCTTCTTCGACCCGGCCACCGCCGCCAAGGCCGACCTCATGATGATCGGCTACCACGCCCTCTACGCCCCGACGATGGGCGAGTGGGAGGTGCTGGCGGTCGAGCGCCGCTTCGAGGCGCCGATGCCCACCCCGGCCGGCGCCAAGCGGGTTCGCGGCCTCCGCGTCGCCGGGAAGCTCGACGTGGTCGTCCGCCGCCGGGCGGACGGGACGGTCTGGATCGTCGAGCACAAGACGACGACCGCCGACCTCACTCCGGGCTCGACCTACTGGATGCGCCTGCGGATGGACACCCAGATCAGCGTCTACTGGGACGGCGTCAAGTCGCTCGGCTACGAGCCGCACGGCTGTCTATACGACGTCATCGCCAAGCCCCAGCAGCGGCCCCTCGCCGCGACCCCCGAGGAGAAGCGCAAGTACCGCAAGGAGGACCGGAAGCTATACGCCGGCCAGCGGGAGACCGACGAGACCGTCGACGAGTTCAAGGCGCGCATCGCCGCCGAGATCCAGGAGGCGCCCGAGAAGTGGTTCCAGCGGGCCGAGGTGGTGCGCCTCGAGCACGAGCTCGAGGAGTCGCGCAAGGACACCTACGAGACGGCGCTGATGATCCGCGACGCTCGCAACACCGGGCGCGCCCCGCGCAACCCCGACGCATGCATGAACTACGGCTCGATCTGCGCCTTCTACGACGTCTGCTCGGGGGCGGCGTCTCTCGACGACACCAGCCGGTTCAAGCGCCTCGACGACAAGCACCCCGAGCTCGCGAACGACAACGCCGACGGCGGCAGGGCCGCCTGATGGCCGCCCGCCCGAAACCCACGCCAGGAGGTCAGATCGCCATGCCCGCCGCCGCCGCCGCCTCGCCCGCGCCCGCCCCCGCGAACACCAACAGCCGCCTCGCCAAGGTGCAGAAGGGCCGGCTGCGCATGCCCCTGCGCTGCCTCTTCTACGGGACCGAGGGCGTCGGCAAGAGCACCCTCGCCGCCCACGCCCCGGCGCCGATCTGGCTCGACATCGAGGACGGCTCGGCGCTCCTCGACGTCGCCCGCTACCCCTTCCGCGACGAGCCCGGCGGCCACGTCCCCGGCAGCTACGAGGAGGTCGTCGCGGCCATCGACGACCTCACCACGAACGAGAGCCCCTACGAGAGCCTGGTCGTCGACACTGCGGACCGGCTCGAGGCCCTCATCTGGAAGCACATCATCGCGCGCGACACCGCCAAGGTGAAGGGCGGCCTGACCGGCATCGAGGACTACGGCTACGGCAAGGGCTACCAGGTCGCCCTCGACGAGTGGCGCGCCCTCTGCGCCCGCCTCGACCGCCTCCGCATGGTCCGGCGGATGAACGTCATCATCCTCGGCCACGCCCAGATCAAGGGCTTCCGGAACCCCACCGACGAGGACTTCGATCGGTTCCTCCCGCGCATCAACGAGAAGGCGGGTGGCTACCTCAAGGAGTGGGCGGAGGTCGTCGGGTTCTGCTGCTTCGAGGACGTCACCACGAAGGCCCGCGGGCAGGACCGCGCGAAGGGAACCTCGACGGGCCGGCGCATCGTGAAGCTGGCGCGGGACGCGGCGTTCGACGCCAAGTGCCGGTTCGCGGTTCCCGACGAGGTGGAGCTCGCCGAGGCCAACCCCTGGGCCCCATTCGCCAAGGCGATCGACGAGGCCCTGTCCATCGACCTGCCTGGCCTCCAGCGCCTCATCGCCGCCGAGGTCGAGCGGATCGGCGATGCCGAGCTCGCGCCGAAGGTGGAGGCCGCGGTCGCGGCCGAGGTGAAGCGCGGCAACGCCGACGCCCTCCACCGGTTCCTCAACGACCTCCGGCGCCGCCCGGCGAAGCAGGCGACGTAACCCCCAGCCCCCCGAAGGAGACCACGACCATGTCCGACCTCATCCCGCCCGGCTACTACGCCGCGGTCGCCGTCCCGGTGCAGACCGAAGACGGCGCCGTCTGGGCGCAGTTCGGCACGAGCCAGCAGAAAGGCACGCGCCAGGTGTACGTCGCGTTCGCGATCATCGACGGTGACCACGCCGGCCGCCGCCTCGGCTGGTTCGGCTACTTCACCGACGGCGCCGTCGACCGGACCATCGAGTCGCTGCGCCTCTGCGGGCTCAAGGGCGACGACCTCGCGAACGCGATGTTCGGCCCCCTCGACCAGGAGGTGCAGGTCGTCGTCGAGCACGAGGAGTACGACGGCAAGGTCCGCGCGAAGGTCGCCTGGGTGAACGCTCCCGGCGGGGGCGCCTTCCGCATGGCCAACCCGATGAAGTCCGACGAGCTGCGGAAGTTCTCGGCGACGATGAAGGGCAAGCTCAAGGGCAAACCCGAGGTCGCCGGCGCCAAGCGCGAGCCCCCGGCGACGGTCGCGCCGCCGCCCGCCCCGGCCTCTCAGCCGCCGCCGGCCCGCCAGGCGGCAGCGCCCGCCGCGGCGTCGCCGGGATGGCGCCAGGACGTCCCGCCGCCCAAGGACGACGACATCCCCTTCTAGCCGGGGCACCCCGGGCGCGCGTCCCCGGGTCACAGCCTACGCGCATTGGGCAGCGCCGCAGAGGCCGCCGGGAGCGAGACCCGGGCTGTCCGCGACCCGCCGGCAGGGTCTCAAACCGCCGGCTCCGACGGCCCGCCACTGAGCCGTCGCGAAAACGGGTGCCCCCGCCGCCGGGCAACAACCGGCTCGGCGGCGGGGGTGGTGGCACCACCTCGCAGGCGGAGGCGCACGATGGACTTGACGATCACGGTGACGGGCTGGGAGGCCAACCAGATGGCCGAGCAGGTGGCCGGCAAGCTCTACGAGGAGCTCGAGCGCCTCGTGCGCCGACGCTTTGACGAACAGGTCGACAAGCAGATCGACGACCTCGTGGCGGTCGTCGGCGCCGACCGCATCGAGGCCGCCGTCGAGAAGGCGCTCGCCGAGGGGTGGCCGCGGACGAACACCTACGGTGAGAACGTCGGCGAGCGCATCGGTCTCAAGGAGCGCATCGCCGAGATCCTGTTCAAGCCGACGGGCTACGACCGCAAGACGTACGTCGACGAGGTGTGCGCCAAGACGGTCGAGGCGGTGATGCGCGGCGAGCTCGGCAAGGAGATCGAGGCCGCTCGCGACAGCCTGCGGAAGGCGCTCAACGACGCGGTCAAGGAGAAGCTCGCCACGGCGGTCAAGGGCGCCTTCGGCATCGCGCTCTGAGGTCGCCATGCCCAAGACGCCCTTCAGCGCCGAGCGCGGCCCCGGGACCCTGAAGTTCGACCCCGACGAACTGGTCATCGAGCTCGACCCGACCCGGCCCCTCTACCAGCGTCGGGGCGAGGAGCCGCCCGACGCCGAGATGGTGGCGACCATCAAGAGCCACGGCGTCATCGAGCCGATCCTCGTCGTCCGCGGCGACGACGGCCGCCCCTACGTCGCCGCCGGCGCCCGCCGCACCGTCGCCGCCCGCCAGGCCAACCGCGAGCTGAAGAAGGAGGGCCTGCCCCCGAAGCTCATCCCCGCGGTGTTCCGCGGCGAGAAAGGCGCCGAGGGAATCGCCCTCAAGATCATCGAGAACGCGATCCGCAAGGACCTGCCCCTCACCGCCCGCGCCGAGGAGGCCCGCCTCGCCCTGGGGGCCGGTTACAGCGAGGCCCAGGTCGCCACCTGGTTCGGGGTCTCGACGGCGACTATCAAGAACTGGACGGAGATCCCGCACCTCCACGCGTCGGTGCAGAAGGCACTCGACGCGGGCACGGTCCGGCTGACCGACGCCGTCCGGGAGATCGGCGCGCTGCCGAAGGGAGAGCAGCAGGCCGCGCTCTCGAAGATCGAGGCCGAGCGCCCGACCCGCGCCGCCCGCAAGGCCCGCGGCGAGCAGCCGAACGGCAAGGGGCCCATGACGCCGGTCCGGCGCCTGCGCCGGCTCGAGGCGTTCCTCGACGAGCACCCGGGGTCGCTGCCGGAGAAGCCCATGCTGCTCCTCACCTGGCTGCGGGGCGGCGTCAGCGACAAGAGCCTGGCCAGCACCTTCGACGGGCTGGCGGCGATGTTCGAGGCGAAGGGCGGCAAGCGGAAGGGAGCACGGTAGATGGGCTGGGTCAGCGACAAACCGGGGCACGAGGGCTTCATTGTCGGACTGACCGAGATGGAGTCGGCGGCAGGCAACACCTGGATGTGGTGGCGCGAGCTCGGGATGCGCCAGGGCGACGAGACCCGGCGACGGGTCTACCGGATCCAGGTCGGCTGTGAGTGTGGCTGGCGGTCGCGGGTCTACGAGGCGCCGCCCCGTGCGGAATGGTTTCCGTACACCGTCCAGTTGCACAACGAGGCGGTGGAGGACGAGGCGTGCGTCCTCTGGCGGCGTCACCTTGACGACCCCGAAATGCGTCTCCTCGTGCCGGCGCGAGAGGGGCCCTGATGGGCGTCCTCAGGCGCATCACCCAGATCGCGGCCGCCACCGATGGCGAAGCCGGGGAATTCTGGCCGGTGCTCTTCGCGCTGGCCGACGACGGGACCGTCTGGCGGAGGGACGGCGTGAAGGGCTGGCAGCAGGTTGAGCCCGATGGCCTGCCGGAAGCCGAGTCCTGCGGTGCCACCGACCCGAAGGAGCCGCCGCGCGATCGTCCGGCTCGATGCCGGCTCGCCCGGGGCCACCGGGAACAACACTGGAGCGGAGAGCGGAGGTGGACGTGAGCGACGACGAGCGCGGGAGCGACGAGGCAGCTCCGGCCTGGCTGGCGGCGGCCGAGGTGGAGGGCAGGCGCCTCGGCCTCGAGATGGGGGCCGGGATCGCCAAGGGCGTGGTCGAGCTGGTCAAGGCGAAGGCGGAAGGGGAACGGCTCCTCGCCGCGGCGTGGGCCGAGCGGGACCGGGCGCTCGAGGAGCGCGACCAGGCTTGCGCCGACCTGGCCAAGGCCGTCGAGGAGCGGGAGGCGCTGCGCGGTGACAGTGCCGATTGGCAACGGGTCGCGAATGAATGGACGGAGCGTACGAGAGCGGCCGAGGCCGAGCGCGACCGCCTCCGCGCTGTGCTGGACGCCGGCGAGAGGAATGTCGATGCCGTCGCCGCGGGTCTGCCTTCAACCGTTCTCGTGAATGCTCGGCTCGCCACCTGGGCGGTGATCGCCTCTCTTCGCCGCCGGGCGGGGCTCGAGCCATGACCGACTTCAAGGACGTCTACGTGGAGGGGATCGAGGTGGGGCGTGCGCTTGGGCGAAAGGAAGGGCTGGCCGAGGCCCTCCAGATCCTCATCCTGGCGAACGAGCACACCGCCTCCAACGTGGTGGCCAAGCACTACGACAGGCTCCTCGCCGAGGAGCGCGCCCGGGCGGATAGGCCGGCGCCATGAGCTTCGCCGAGGGGACCACGGTGCCGGTCGGCAAAACCCGCGGCGAGATCGAGGCCCTCGTGTCGAAGCACGGCGCCACCCGATTCGCCTCGGGCTGGACCGAGGACGCCAGGGCGGCGATCAGCTTCGCCATGCGCGGCCGGCTCGTCCGGTTCGTCCTGGCGCTGCCCACCGAGGCGGAGGCGAGAGCGCGACGAGGCCGCTACCATCGCAGCCTGAACGACGGCCAGCGCGCGAAGTGGATCGAGGACGAGACCCGCCGGCGCTGGCGCTGCCTGCTGCTCGCCCTGCGCGCCAAACTCGAGGTGGTCGAGAGCGGGATCGCCACCTTCGACGAAGAGTTCCTCGCCCACGTTGTCACCGCCGACAACCTCACCGTCTACGAGTGGCTTAGGCTCGAGGAGGGCAGCGTGCGCCTGCTCGATGCCGCGAAGGAGGGCTGATGGGCAAGACGTCGATCGAATGGACGGACCACTCCTGGCCCATCGTCAACGGCTGTCGCCGGGTGTCGCGCGGGTGCGAGGCATGCTATGCCGAGCGCCTCGCCGGTACCCGCCTTTCGAGGACGCCGAAGTACCAGGGGCTCACCGCCATCGGGAAGAACGGTCCGCGGTGGACCGGCGAGGCCCGTCTCTGGGTGCCCCACCTGGAGCTGCCGCTGAAGATCCGCAAGCCCTCGCGCATCTTCGTTGCCGACATGGGCGACCTCTTCTACGAGCGGGTTCCCGACGAGACGATCGCCGCCGTCTTCGGGGTGATGGCGGCCTGCCCACAGCACACGTTCCAGGTGCTGACGAAGCGGCCGGCCCGGATGCGGGCGTGGTTCGACCTGCTCGCCCGCGGCCCCAGCCATCCCCGCGAGATCATCGGGGCGCACACGCAGAACCTCATCGACATCGATGTCCCCGGTGGCGGCTGGCCCCTGCCGAACGTCTGGCTCGGCGTCTCCGCCGAAGACCAGGCCACCGCCGACGAGCGGATCCCGCTGCTGCTGCAGACGCCGGCCGCGGTCCGGTTCATCAGCGCTGAACCCCTCCTCGGGCCGATCGACCTCAGGCGCTACGTCGGCCCCTCAGTGCCGGCTCGGCTGTCGTGGGTAATCGTGGGCGGCGAGAGCGGACCGGGGGCGCGCCCCTTCGACGTCGGGTGGGCGCGCTTGATGGTGGCGCAGTGTCGCGACGCAGCCGTGGCCTGCTTCGTAAAGCAGCTCGGGGCGCGGCCCATCGGCGACGCCAGAGACGCGATCAACTACCAGACCCAAGGCTCGCATCAGGGTGAGCGCTGGTGGTTCGGCCTCGCGGACCGCAAGGGCGGCGACCCGGCCGAGTGGCCCAACGACCTCCGCGTGCGGCAGTTCCCCGCGGTGGCGCGATGACCCCCCGGGAGCGCATGGCCTTTGCCGTCGCCAGCGCCGCGGGCTCGCTGGGGGCCGTGGCGTGGATGTTCGCCGGCCACATCCCGGTCGCCCTGGCGAGCCTCGCCGCCGGGCTGTGGTGCGCCTTCGAGCTGTGGCGGGACGATCGGAGGCGGTCGTGACCGCGGGCGGACTCGTCGCCGCCGAGATTCGCCGGCTGCGCCTGGCGCGGGGGTGGACGCAGGTCCAGCTCGGGGCGGCCCTCGGGTGGAGCCAGCAGGCGGTCGCGAAGCTCGAGCGCGACGATGCCAACCCAGGTGTCGACACCCTGGCCAAGGTTGCGCGAGCGCTCGGCGCCCACCTCGTCATTGACCTCCGCACGGTCGAGGAGCCGCCGCGGTGAAGGAGCGGCCGATCCTCTTCTCGGCGCCGATGGTCAGGGCCATCCTCGACGGCCGAAAGATCCAGACCCGGCGGGTGTTGAAGCCGGGGAAGTTCGTATTGCCCTCCGGCGACGACGACTGGAGCTACAACGGCTTCGCGCTCGTGCGCGACCACGACGGGGGGACGTCGTTTCACCCGTTGCCGTTCTGCCCCTACGGCGAGCCGGGCGACCGGCTGTGGGTGAAGGAGGCCTTCCGGCTGCGCGCCGATCAGGACCACAAGCCGCCGTCGCAGGACTACTTGAAGTCCGGCGCTTGGCACGAGGCCACCGGCAACGGGGAGACGCCATCGGGGTGCGGCGGCGGCATCGGCCGGCTCCGGTCGTCGATCCACATGCCCAGGTGGGCCTCGCGCATCGACCTCGAGATCACCGACGTCCGCGTCCAGCGGCTGCAGGACATCACCATCGCCGACGCGATGGCGGAAGGGATCCCGCAGACGGCGGGCGAAGCGCACGCTGCCGGGCTTTACGACATGACGAAGGAGCCCGGCCACGAGTGGGACAACCGCACGTCCGTCGAGAACTACGCCCGGCTGTGGGACCAGATCAACGGCGCCGGGTCTTGGGAGGCAAACCCTTGGGTCTGGGCGTTGACGTTCCGGCGGGTGCGGCGATGAGCGGGTGGCAGGCGCGTGAGCGTTGCGAGAAGGCGGCGCTCGCGGCGCTTGTCCGCGCGGCCGAGGCGCTCCTCGTGCCCACGGTCGACGGCAAGGCGGCGGCCCTCATCTGGGCGGGTAAGGCCATCATGCTGATCGCCAAGAGCGACCCCAGGAAGCTCGCCCGCGATGCCGCGATCGAGGCGATCGAGGCGCTTGAGCGCATGCGCGCCCACCGGGTCCACGAGTGAAGACCCCGAAGGAGCGCCGGTGGAAAAGGGCGATCGCCTCTCCGCTCGTGGCCCCGGCCAACGTGAACGGCGACGGCCGGCGCCGTCGCCGCAAGCGAGCCGGCACCACGCCGGCCTACCGCCGGGGCATCCGCCTGGCCATCACCGTCGCGCCCGCGGTCTCGAACCTCCTCGACGACTTGCTGGCGACGGGTCTTTACGGCCGGAGCCGCGCCGAGGTCGCGCAGCGGGGTCTGTACGCCTGGCTGCGGGGCGAGCAGGCGAGCGGGATCGTCGAGACGGTGCGCCTCAAGTCGCGGGTGGGGAAACGACGGCGAGAGCAGCCTACCCCGCCTTCTTCGCGCGGCCCCGGCTCGGCACGCTGAGGTCTGCCCGCACCTGCTCGACGGTTCGCCGCGGGCCCTTCGCGGCCCGGCGCCGCTCGATCTCCTCCCAGAACTCCCTCGAGCCCTCCAGGATGACCGAGCCGGGGTCGACCCGCCGCGGTTCGACCCGCGGCTTTCGCGGCTTCCTGCTGGCCATCACGCCACCGCCAGCCGAACCCGCTTGCCCTTGATGACCGCCGTGACCTCGAGCTCGCCCCCCATGGCCTCGACCGCCTTCTTCAGGGTCGCGATCCGGATCTCGAACAGCTCGCGCTCGAGCTTCGACACCGTCGCCTGGTTGACCTCGATCTTCTCGGCGAGCTCGACCTGGGTCATGCCGGCCAGCTCGCGCAGCTCGCGGAGGTCCATTTCCACCAGCGTCTGTCGAACGCGCTCTTCGGTGCGCGCGATCTGCTCGGGGGTCCGGTGCCGGGCCTGGATGTCTCGCCACTTGTGAATCGCCATGTGTCCGTCCTTTCTAGAAGCCCTGCTCGCTGAGGTACTGCGCCCAGATGGCCTCCGCCTGGGCGAGGATCCGCTCGTAGAACCGCTTGTCGCCGCTCTTGTCGCCGCCGATGATGAGCACCGCGTTCCGCCGGGGGTCGAAGGCGTAAACGATGCGCAGCTCGGCCTTGCCCGCCGTTCCCCGCAACTCGCGCAGCGCCGACTTCGTCCCCGCCAGGGCCGACGAGTAGGGGAACCGCAGCGTGACGCCCTGCTGCTCGAGCAGCCCGACGAGGTGGTCGACTTCGTCCATCTCCTTCTCGTTCAGCCCGCCGTACCAGGCTTCGAACTCGTCGGTGCCGACCACCTCGACCATGGAATCAGTATGCCACGGCAGCATATTCCGTCAAGGCATAATCGGTCTGCCACGCAACTCTCGGGGGCGCCGCGCCGATACCCCCACATGCTGCCCACCCCCCGCGACACCGCCGGGCACCTCCTCGCCGTCGCGGCCCTCTGCCAGGCCGCGGGTCAGGTCGACACCGGAGCCGGCCTCATCGCCCTGGCGGCGGATCTCCTCGCCGGGACCAGCGCCCCTGCGTGTCGGCGATGGCCGCGTCCGCCCACGCCCGTCGGGCCGCGCGATCCCACCCCCGGAACGGGCCCCGGCCGTCGTGCCAGGCGCCGTGGTGCCCGCCGCAGAGCGGGATCGCTGTGACGTCGGCCGCCCGCTGGCCGAGGCCCCGGACGCCCGCGTGGTGCGCCTCCACCCGCCCGCGGCAGCCGGCCGGCGCCCCCGGCGCCGAGCAGGGCAGGCCACGGACGAAGGCGAGGTACGCGGGCACCCGCTGCGGGCCGCGCCGGGGCCTGATCCGTCTCGGTGGCAGCCGCCCCGTCGCCGCCAGGGGCGTGAGCCGTTTGAGGGGCGCCGAGCGGGTCAGCGACCCGCTTCGCAGCGGTCGACCTCGTCGCACGTCACCGCCTTCGTCCGGCAGCCGAGGTCCCAGGCCACCGCGCCCGAGCTCTGGACGTTGGCGCAGACGTCGACGCAGCTCGCGCCCTTGGCGGTGGGCCTGGCCGCCTCGCACCCGAGCTCGGCGACGTGGTGGCAGTAGTCCGCGCACGTCGGTGCGCCCGGCGGCGGCTCGGGGGGCTTGGGCGGCGGCGGGCAGGCGGCACAGACCAGCAGGGCCCCCAGGAGCAGCGCTCGTTTCATTCGCTGTACCTCGGCGCCTCGGCCACCACCCAGACGTCGTCGGTGTAGCCCCACATGAAGTACTCCCTCGCCATGTAGCAGAGACCGTTGTCACCCCAGCCGGTCCCCCACGAGTTCACCACCTCGAAGACATCGCCGTCGTAGCCGACGGCGCACAGGGCGTGACCGCCGGCGATGTGGTCCTGCTGCGGGGGCGGGGCGAGGGGCTCCGTGCCGAGATCCCCCTGGACGAACGCCTCGGTGACCAGCGTCCCGAAGGTGACGAGGTACCCGGCGGCGATCGCCCGCTTGAGGTCAGCGATCCGGTCGACGCCCCCCGAGGTGATCCGTTTGTAGCTGGTCGGCGAGTGCTGGTCGAAAGCGGATCGGAAGGCCGCGTTCGGCGGCATGTCGGCGAACCGGCCGGCGTCGTAGGGCCAGCGCTCCTCCGGGCAGAACCCGAATTTGTTCAGCGCCTGGAAGAACGTGCGCAGGTAGGTCCCGCTGTCGACGCGGGTCGAGCCGTGAAAGGCCCTCGAGCACCAGTAGCCGTAGAGGCGGCTGCCGAGCCGCGGGGCGGTCACCCCGTCGCGGACGTGCGTCGCCCGGATCGCCTGCATGATGGCGTTGGCGACGCAGCTCTCGAGCTGGCCCTGGTCGAGGACGTCGACGATCAGCCGTCGGTTCGACGCCGCTCGGGGGATCGGCGTGGAGGCCAGGATGGTCCGGGCGTCGTGGTCGGGGGGTTCGCCCGGCTGCTTCGCCGGGTCCTTCAACCAGCCGAAAGCGCGGCCCATCAGGGGGCCTCGTAGTGGTGCTCACGCAGGTAGGTGCGGGCTCGCTCGTGCCGGCCGTTGTCCTCAGGGGTGGCGGCGGGCCGGCCGAGGTAGCTCTCGAGGACGCAGGCGATGACCTCGGCGGTCACCCCCGGCAGGGCGCCGACGAGGGCCGCCAGCTTGCCACGGAAGTCCGGCGCCGCGAGGGCGTCGAGCACCGCCTGGACGACCTTCGGATCGCTCGCCTCGGCCATCCCGCAGGTGAGGACCACCTGGCCGGGGTTGGGCAGGGGGTGGGGGCAGGCGGCCAGGAGCAAAAACGCCACACAGGCGATGCGAGCGCTCATGGCGGCGATGGTCGCCGCCCGGGATCAGCCGCCCAAGATCACCGCTTGCGGCGCTTGGGCCGCTTCTTTCTTGGCGGCGACGGCTGCGACGGCTGGCCCCGACCCGGCACCTTGCCGGAAGGCCGCCGGATGGCGAACCCCTTGGCCGCCCAGGACCCGGGCTCTCTCTTCTCGAGGATCCGGCAAGCCCGCTCGTTCGCAGCGTCGTTCAGCCAGTCGGTGAAATCCTCCATGTCGTCGCGGTCCACCAGGCCCTCCCAGAGCGCTTTGAATTCGGGCTTCGTGCGGAACTCGACTCGAGCGGTTCGACCTCGGGTGGGCGGGCGCGGCATTCCCCCGCGATGGTAAGCCGGTTTTTTTGCCATGCGAAATTGTTGTATTCCTTACGGATACGTGCCGTACAGTGTAGGAATTGTGCCGGATGGCTGCCGTAAAGAATCACGGAGGCACCCCCGCGGCGTCAACGCCAATCTCCGACGGTTAGCATCGGCATCGGGAAGCGCATGGCGAGAGCAGTACCACCGCAATGGCGGCGGAAGATCGAGGCACGGCTGGTTCACCTGGAAGAGCGGATTCGCCGTGAAGTGCGGACGGAAAGTGAGGCCCGGGAGAAGGACGGCGCCCACACCGACGAGGAGATCCAGGCGCTCGAGGAGCGGCTCGACGCGCTTGCGGAAGAGCAGAAAAAGCTCGAGGGCCGGCTGTCGTGGATCGAGCGCCGGATGCCCATTCGGGGCCGTCCGCCGAAGGACGAGAAAAAGTGAACGCGTGTTCAGTAGTCACATGCGGTCTAACCGGGGTGTAACCGGCGCGGGGCACGCTCCCGTCGCATGGAGGACGCCTCAGGCGTCTGCCGGAAGCCTTACGGAAGGAATCCGTAAGCCGTCGCGATGAACTCACGTAGCGCGCGCTACGCTGTCGATCGCGATCGATGAAAAGTGGACGACGTCGAGCTTTTCTGCCTTGTCAGGGCTGTCTCCTAAAGGTTACCGTGCAGTCGCGCGCAGACATTGCGAGCCTCCTGGCAAGCGGTGACAGAGGCGAGCAACCGCGGGCGGAGTTGGGCAGGGGCGGTGTGTCGGTGCGATCCTTCGCCGGAGGAGGAGCGCGTGGACCAAGCCAACGAGAGGGACGAAGGCATGTCGATGTTCGACGACGCGGAGAAGGGGACGTGATGGGCTCCCTCGAATCCCAGCTCGGCTCGATCGTGGAGGGCGCTGTGCGCGCAGCGCTCGCCGACCAGCTCCCGAAGGCGCTGCCCAAGGCGCTCGAGGCCATGAGGATGCCGCCGCGGGCCGCGGACGGTGAGGACTACCTCACGCTCCGCGACGCGGCGGCGATCGCGAAGTACCACAAGCGGACGCTCACCCGGCACATCGCGATGGGCACGCTGACGACGTCGGGGCTCCACGGCAACCGCATCGCCCGGTCGGAGCTCGACCGGTGGATGGCCGAGATGGCGAAGGGGGCTCGCAGCCGCAAGGGGCCGCCGAGCGGCTCGTCCCTGGCCGCTGGCGGCGTGTCACCGGGACCGGGGCCAGCGAACGACGACGACGACGACATCGCTGCCGAGGTCGATCGGCTGCTCAACGACGACGAATAGGGAGGTGACCGGTGGCCGAGCCCTTCAAGCCCTTCCTCTTCCTGCGCCGCGGGCGCGTCTGGACGATCGTCTACCCGGGGCCCGGCGGCGGCAAGAAACAGAAGGCGACGAGCTGCCGGGGGCCGGAGGAGGAGGGCAAGGCCAAGCGGATCCTCGCCGAGTTCACCCGCCGGCGCGAGGCGGCCGCCACGCTCGAGGGCGACGACGAGACCGGGCCGATGACGTTCGCCCGCTGGGCGAAGCAGTGGCTCGCGACGAAGCAGGGCAAGAAGATCGCGGGCACCTACGAGCAGCGCTTGCGCGACTACATCCTGCCGCTCATCGGAGCGAAGCGCCTCGACGCCGTGACCGGTGACGACGTCGCCGCGATTCTTCGGGGCGCGGGCCGGCTCGCCCCGCGGACCCAGCGCCACGTCTTCTACACGCTCAACCCGATTTTCCGCGCGGCCATCCGTCGGGGCCTACTCGACACGAACCCCTGCGGGAAGATTGCCGAGGAGGACATGCCGCAAAAAAAGGACGCGGTCCCCGGCTGGCGGCGTAAGGCGCAGTTCACGCGCGCGGAGGTGGTGCTCCTCTTGACCTCGCCGCTCGTCCCCTACGACCGCCGGGTGTTCTACTCGGCGCTGTTCCTCGCCGGGTGCCGCTTCGGAGAGATCTCGGCGCTGCTCGTCGACGACTACCAGCCCGAGATGCTGCCGCTCGCCCAGCTCGCGGTCGAGCGCTCCTACGATAGCGACGAGGGGACCATCGGACCGACGAAGACGGACAACCCCCGCCTGGTGCCGGTCCATCCCTGGCTCAAGTCGATCCTCGACGAGTGGCTGGCGACCGGCTGGGAGCAGCTCATGGGGCGGCCCTGGCGCAAGGGCGACATCCTGATCCCGAGCCGGCGCAACACCTACCGGAGCCGCTCGACGATGTGGCAGGCCCTCAACGGTCGGCCGGCCCGGACCGCCGAGCCCGAGCGGAATCGGAAGGCCCGCGCCGCGGTGCCGGGCGACCTCGAGCGCCTCGGGCTACGGAACCGTCGCCAGCACGACGCTCGCCGGACGTTCATCACGCTCTGCCGCGCCGACGGCGCCGACAAGGACCTGCTGCATCTGGTGACGCACGGACCGGAGGGAGACATCATGGACATCTACACGGAGACCGAGGTGCTCTGGCCCGCCCTCTGCGCCGAGGTCGGCAAGCTGAAGCTCGCGCCACCGCTGGCGCCGGTGCCGACGCCGGCAGCGCCGCCGGCGAGCCCGGCTAACCCCGCGATTTCACGCGTTGCAGGGTTGCCATTGGGTTGCCATGCCGAAAATCCTCAATTGGCGTCAATGACTTACGCGGTGACCCCACCGGGAATCGAAAATCCGGCGGACGCTCGTCAGCCGCTGATCGGCGGCGACAGCGACGGACAAACCGCGGAACGGCGCCACTTCGAACCGGGTGCTGAGGCGGCAGACGCCGCCACCGGCGGCCCGGCGGCGCCGATGGCAACCTTGGCAACCTTGGCCCTGCGGCAGGCGCTCGCGGCGCTCGACCGCGGGCGGCTCGACCATGTGCGCGAGATCCTCGAGCGGGCGCTCGAGGCCGAGCGCGGAGAAGGGGAGGGGGTCGCCGTCGGCGGGGGTCGACGGTGATCTCCCTCCTCCGGCGCCTCGCCGCCGCGACCCTCTGCCGCTGGGACATCCACGCCCTCGGGGCCGGGGTCCGCCGGGTCGAGGTCGATGACCTGCGGCCCAGCACGCCGGCCTTCCTGAAGCGGTGCGCGAACTGCGAGGTGCACATCCTCGTCGCGCCCGAGCCCCACCTCGAGGCCGCCGCGCTGGCGATCGCCCGGTCGTGGCGGCACGGGGGCCGGTCATGACCGTCGCCGAGACCGGGCAGTGGGCCGTCGCGTGTGTGGCCGCCAGCGACGCCCTCAGGGCCGCCCGGGCCGCGATCCAGGTGCTGGAGGCGCTCACCGAGGGCGACGCCGCGATGAAGCTGGCCTTCGCGGCCGCGGGCACCTACGGGCCCGAGGCCCTCCTCCGGGAGGCCGACCAGATCCACCGGCAGCTCACCCTCCCGCTCGGAGCCCGGCGATGAGGGAGCGCTGCTGGGCTTGCCTCGTCGCCGCCGCGGCCATCGGCGCGCTGGTCGCGGCCCTCCTGCGGCTGTGGGGCGTCCTGTGACGCCCGTGCAGACGGCCGCGGAGGTCCTGAACGCCGCCCGCGGCATCATCCTCGAGCGCGGCTGGGGGCCGTTCGACGACAACGCCGGCGTCAGCATCTACTACGCCGTCGCCCTGGCGGTGCTCGACCGCGCGCTCGGCGCGAGGGGGCCGCTCGAGAGCGAGGCCGCCTGGCACGTCGCGGTCTACGGCGTCTGCGGGTTCGTCGAGACGTTCCTGCCCCGGGACCGCTACGCCGGCATCGTCGACTGGGAGATGCGCGATGGTCGCAGCGGCGATGAGGTCCTCGCGCTGCTCGACAAGGCGATCCTCGCCGCCGAGCTCGCGCTCGAACCCGCGAGGGCGGCGTGAGCTGGATGGTGCGGTGCCCCTGCGGCGGGGAGGTCGCGGCGGGGGGGAAGGCGCCGGCTGGTGGCGGCGAATGCCTGGTCTGCGGCCGCGTCTTCGCCTCGGGCGAGGCCGCCGTGGCGGCCGGCGGCTCGGCGGCCCACGTTTGCATCCGGGGCCGACGTCGCTCTGCCCTCTGCGAGGAGCCCGGCTGCAAGAACGAGCAGGTCGCGCTCTGCGACGAACCCGTCGAGGGCCGCCGCACATGCGACCGACGGGTCTGCGCCATCCATCGCCACCGCGTCGGCTCGAACCGTGATCGATGCCCGGCGCACGCACGAGGCGCGCGATGAGAGCCCTCCACCTGCCCGTCCGGGCGATCCCCAACGTCGACGCCCGCGCGATCCCGGCCCGCCAGCGGGCGGCGCTCGCCTGGCGCCTGCGCGACATCCTCGCCCGCGCTGATCGGCGGGCCGCCAAGTACGCCGAGTGGCCCACGCGGCGCGAGCAGGTGCGCGTGGACAACGTGCGCGGCGAGGTCCTGGGCCTCGTCGCCGAGCTCGAAGCCGGGAGGTAGCGGGTGATGGACGACGTGTTCGTGAGGGAGGACTACGCGCTGGTGGTCGCATGTGAGTACTGCCACCTCGGCGCGGCCGAGGCAGTCGCGGTTCTTCGCCATCGCCTCGAGTCCCGGCAGGACACCGAGGCCTGCCGGTCGTGCGTCGAGCGGATGGCGGGCGAGGTCGGCGCCCAGATGCAGCTCGCGAGGGCGTCGTGAGGGACGACCGCAACGAGGCGATCTCGCTGCTGGTGGTGATCCTCGTGATCAGCATCGCCGTGCTGGTGCTGACGTGAAGCTGGTGACGGTCGTCCCCCGGCGGGTGGTGATCGACGCCGTGATGGCCGAGCGAAGGCGTAGCGCGAAGGTTGTCGCGAACTTCGTCAACTGGGCGCGCTACACAGGATTGCCGGCGGCCCGTTTCGAGGGCATGTCGCAGATGGTATTCGACTCCCTGTTGCGGGAGTTCGAGGACTGCCTCGACCGGGTCCGCCGCCCCTGGCGGGTCCGGCAGGCCGAGCGCCGGGCGGCCACCCCCGGGCGCCTCCGGAAGTGCTGCGGCCTCTGCGGCGGCGACGACCACCGGGCGCCCCGCTGCCCGGGGAGGCCGTCGTGAGCGACGGGCCCGCCCGCGTGCTCGTCGCCGATCCGCCCTGGGCCTTCAACGACCGCCTGCCCGGCCCCAGCCGCGGCGCCGCGAAGAACTACGCGGTCATGACCGTCGACGACATCTGCGCTTTCGCGGTCCCCCCCGTCGCCGACGACGCGTGGCTGTTCCTGTGGCGGGTCTCGTCGCAGGTCGAGGAGGCCTACCGGGTGGTGCGGGCCTGGGGCTTTACCGCCAAGAGCGAGATCGTCTGGGAGAAGGTCACCGCCACCGGCAAGCCCCACTTCGGGATGGGCCGCTACGTCCGCGCCTCCCACGAGACCTGCATCGTGGCGGTGCGCGGCCGCGTGCAGCCCGCCGACCGGGCCGTCCGCTCGCGCTTCGCTGCCCCCGTGCGCGCCCACTCGGAGAAGCCCGGGGTGTTCTACAGCCTCGTCGAGCGGCTATCGGCGGGACCGTATGTAGAGCTGTTCAGCCGTCGGCGCCGGCCGGGGTGGACGTGCCTCGGCGACCAGATTCCCGCGGAGGCAGCGTGAAACTCCTGTGCGACGCGTGTCATACGCCAATCCGCTACCTCGATGATGGATGGGTCGAGTGGCTTTCCACCGACCCCCAGACCATCCTGACGGGCTTCCGGATCGTTCATCACGATGCAGTTAAGGCGGGCTGTCCGTATTGGACGAGCCGTCTTCCTGAGAACACCTACGCAGAGGACCACCACCTGTCGTGGTTCGTGCAGGCCATTCAGCACGACCCCGAAGTCATCGATGAACTCTTCGCCGATCTGGTGTTCGGCGATCCCGATTTCCGCCCAGTGTCGACATGCGAGCGGATTCGCGGCGCCGCTCGTTTGCCGTACCGGCCGGTAGCGAGGACCAGATGATCCGCATCGACTACGTGTGCTGGACCGGCGGAGACGGCCGACAGTACTCGTCGACCTACGTCGGGGTCGTGTGCGACGGCTGCGGCGCCGCCGGGCCGCTCTGCTACACGGGCCGCGACAGCGACTGGGACCGGGCCGTGGCCGTCCACCAGGCCGCGTCCGCCGGCTGGGTGCAGCGGTGCGACGGGCGCTGCCTTCGCGATGTCTGCCCCGGGTGCTGGGTGGTGCCGCCGCGTGAGTCCCGCGACGACCTCGCGGACGCCATCGCCTACGCGTTCCCGCATCGCGGGAAGGGGATCGCATGACCCTCCGCGACGACGACCACCCCCTCGACGAGGCCTGCCCGTGCATCGTCTGCGGCTACGCCCGCAACGAGGCGCCCGCCAACGACATCACCGACGAGCCCGCGCCCACGGTGGCGATGCTGCGCGCGTGGCGCCGCCGCTCGGTCAGGGACGACCGCCCGCTCAGCCGTGAGGAGCGCGAGGCCGCCGGCCTCCTGGTCCTCCCCGAGGACGTCCGCCGCCCGCGGACCCGCGGCGACTGCATCGACGGCGTGCGCCCATGCCCGTGGGTCAGTTGCAAGTGGCACCTCTACCTCGACGTCTCGCCGACGGGCGCGCTCAAGCTCAACCAGCCCCAGCGGAACCCCTGGGAGCTCGAGGAGACCTGCGTCCTCGACGTCGCGGCCCGCGGCGGTGAGACCCTCGAGCGCGTCGGGCGCCTTGTGGGGCTCACGCGCGAGCGGGTACGGCAGCTCGAGGAGATCGCGACCGGGAAGCTGCGGCGGCGGCATCCGGGCGAGGAGGACGCGGCATGAAGGCCATCCTCGCGAGTCTCGGCCTCGTCACCCGCGGTGACGAGCGCGCCTGGGCCGTGACCAGCCCCGACGACCGCTATCGCTACCTCGTCGGTCGGATGTGGGACGACTACTTTGGCGACGACCCCTGGAGCACGTACCGCCCGCTGTGGACGTTCGCGATGCTCAACCCCTCGAAGGCTCGCCACGACGTCGACGACCCCACCGTCCGCAAGTGCGTCGGGTTCGCGCGCCGAGGTGGCGCCGGCGGCATCGTCATCGTCAACCTGCTCGCCTACTCGGCCACGGACCCCTGCGATCTGGTCCGCGCTGCGTGCCGGGGCGTGGATGTCCGCGGCGAGCACAACGAGGCGGCGATCGGATGGGCCATCTCCCGCCCGGCGCTGATCGGCCGGAACATCGCCGCGTGGGGCCGCGTCCCGCCTCGGCTGCGCGGGCTCACGCAGGGCGCGCGGGTGCAGGTCTTCTGCAGCATCGCCGACTGCCTGGGGCTCAACCGCGACGGCTCCCCCCGCCACCCGCTGATGCTCGCCTACGACACCCCGATCGTGCCCATCGCCGGCGCCCGCCGGGCCCAGGAGGCTGCATGACGACCGACACAAAGAAGCTTATCGCCGTCTTCGAGGCCGAATTCCAGGCGACCCGCAGCCTCGAGCAGGCTGTCTCGGCGGTGGCGACCGCCGTGAAGACGCAGCTCGAGCTGCCGGGCGTGACGCTGAAGGTGACCGTCGTCCACCAGTTCACCCGGCCGTCGGCGCACACCGACGCGATGGCTGCCTACGTCGTCGAGCTCGCGGCCACCGCCCTGGGCATCGAACCGCGGCACCTGTCCGAGCGGTGGACTCTGAAGTCCGGGCCGCACATCGAGGCGCGCTGGGTGATCGCCGCCTCGATGCGCGCGATGGGCCGCAGCCTCCCGGTCTGCGGGCGGGCCGCCTGCTATCGCGACCACACGCCGGTCATCTACGCGCTCAAGCAGGTCGAGGCGCGCCCCGACCTCAAGGCCGTGGTCGCGCGCATCGTGCGCGAGGTGCGCTGCCTGGCGGTCGTCACCGCCGAGGGGGCTGCCGCCGGGGCTCCCGAGGCCGAGGTCGCCTGATGGAGGTCTCGTGAACATCGACACCGACGAGGACTTCCCCGAGCACCCGAAGACGGTGCGCTTTTGCGCCCTCGTCGGCAACCCACTGGGCTGGGGCTATCTCTGGAAGCTCTGGCGCTGGTGCGCGAAGTTTCAGAAGGACGGCGATATTAGCGCCTACACACCGGCCGAGATCGAGCTGCACGTCGGCTGGTCGGCGATGGACGGCCGGTTCTTCGAGGCCGCCGTCAAAGCGGGCTTCATCGACCGGGACGCCGCCGGCACGCGCGTGCACAACTGGATGCGGCGCATGGGCGCGGGCCTCATCCGGATGGAAATCGACCGGGTGCGCAAGTCGATCGCTCGGGCGAAGCAGTCACAGGATGCGGCAGAGGTGACGCGCCTTGAGGCGCTGGTCACCACACTTCGGACGCGGCTGCGGACTTCCGACGCCGTTCCGTCGGACGTCCATCGGACAGGTGACGGACAAACGCCAAACGGCGTCGGACCGGTGACGGAATTCCATCGCACGGCGGACGTATCTGCTCTGCTCTGCTCTGCTCTTCCCTGCTCTGATCCCCCTCCGCCCGCGCGCGCGCAGGATCCCACGGAGCTGGTAGCGCCACCACCGCCACCCCGTACGGCACCGGAGGCGAACGGCAACGGCGCGACGATCCACCCCCTGCCCAGCGGCCCGAAGCTGGTCGGCTACGACCTGCTGAGGCTCTACGGAGAGATCCGGAGCGAGCACGTCGAGGGGGCGTTGCCGTGGGACTCGCCGGTCTCGTCGGACGGCAAAGCGGAGACGTTCGCCGAGCGGCTGTCGCCCGAGGCGGCGGCGGACGTGCGCTCGACGATGAAGCTGCACTTCCGCGAGCTCGTGGCCGGCGAGGGAAAGACCGGCGCCCTCGAAAATCCGACCCTCGGCTTCGGCTGCTGGTGCGGCGACTTCACCCGGCTCCGCGAGAAGCTCCATAGCCGTTCGCGCGAGCCCGCGAAGGCCGCGAAAAAGGCGAGCGAGCCGTGGTTCGACCCCAACAACCAGCCGCGATGAATCTCCCCGATCGCCCCTTGCCCCACAACGTCGAGGCCGAGCAGTCGGTCCTCGGCGCCGTCTTCATTCGCCCGTCGCTGTGGCCAACTGTCGAGTCGCAGCTCCGCCTCGATGAGTTCTTTCTCCCCGCCCACCGCGAGGTCTACGACGCGATGGCGACCGTCGCGCATCGCCAGATGCCCCTCGACCCCGTCACCGTGGCCGACGAGCTCCGCGCCCGCGATGTCATCCGACGGCTCGATGGTGGCGAGGGGTACCTCATGACGCTCGCGAACGCCGTGCCCACCGCCGAGAACGTAGCCGGCTACGTGAGCATCGTCCGCAACGCCGCCGCCAAGCGCGACCTGATTCGGCTCTGTGCCGAGACCGCCTCGCGCGCCTGGGGCGAGGTCGAGGCTGACCGCCTCGTCGAGGAGCACTCCACGTTGGTCTCGAAGCTCGTGGTCCGCTCGGCGCGCAACGATCTCGATCTCCTCGGCGATAGCGTCGCAGGCGCGCTCGATGCCATCGAGGCGCGCGGTAGCGGCGCCGTCGAGGGGGTGAAGACCGGCATCTTCGCGCTCGACGCGATGACGAACGGCTTTTTCCCCGAGGAGTTCGTGATACTCGGCGCCGATCCCGGCGCAGGCAAGTCGGCGCTTGCCGTGCAGACGGGCCTACGCCTCTGCGTGGAGGAGGGGGGCACGTGCTTCTGCGTGAACCTCGAGATGAGCAAGCAGCAGCTCGCCGAACGCGCCCTCGCTCACCTCGGCGAGGTCAACTCGTTCTACCTGCGGAGCGGGAAGGTCTCGATCGACGACACGCACCGGCTCTACGACGCCGGCTCGTTGCTGCGGAAGCTGCGGTTCTACGCGAACACGAAGGTTCGCAGCGTGCGCGAGTTCGGCGCGCTCGCCCGCGTCTGGCGGGCGCGCCATCCGAACGACAAGGCCCTCGCCATCTTCGATTTCCTCCAGCTCGCCTCGGGGGGCAACGATCGGCAGAGCCGCGCCCAGCAGGTTGCCGACGACGCCCGGGCGCTCAAGGCGCTCGCCGGCGAGCTCGGCCTTCCCATCATCGGCGTGTCGTCGCTCAACCGCGACCGCAAGGACAACGCGAAGCCGCCGACCATGAAGTCGCTCAAGGAGTCGGGCGACGTCGAGTATGCGGCCGACTTCGTGATCCTGATCTGGAACAAGGACCTCACGAAGGACGGCCCCGTCACGCTCGTCTGCGACAAGGGCCGCAACGGCGCGCCCGGCGGCTGGGTCCAGGCGCACTGGATCGGCCGCCACTACAAGTTCTGCG
>Ga0070716_100000022_pt1 | contig 77227 bp, 66 predicted proteins | sample LARL112metaG_FD_71395 | JGI IMG/M metagenome (GOLD analysis project Ga0070716, IMG submission 71395) | Corn, switchgrass and miscanthus rhizosphere microbial communities from Kellogg Biological Station, Michigan, USA - LAR L11-2 metaG | ecosystem: Host-associated > Plants > Roots > Rhizosphere... | reverse complement strand
TGCTCGCCTGGAGCAGTAGCGAAGCATGGGCGCAGCAACAAGCTACAAGCTCGAAACAATTCCCTTTTCAATCAGGTGAAGAACTGATTTACAAAGCGGAGATGTCCAAAGGTTTACTGCGAAGCGTGGACGTTGCCGAGTTTCGTTTCACAGTCGCCGAGGAACAGCTTACTCGAAAAGCTGCGTCCGGGGATGATCCGATCCCCGTGTTTCGTTTCAGTGGAGATGTTTCCAGCAATGGTTTTTTTGTCCGCCTGTTCCGTGTGCAGTTCCATCAGAAAGTCGACTCGACCGTCGATCGTGGGGCGTTCACGGTTTTGCAAACCACCAAGGCCGAGGAACAAAACAAACGCGCACGCGCCAGTGAAGCGATTTTCGATCATGAAACTCGCAAGGTAACCTGGACAGAACGCGATCCCAACAATCCTGGCCAAACGCCCCGCGTCGCTTCGGCGGAATTTGTGGAACCGATACAGGATGTACTTTCCGCGATCTACTTTTTGCGAACGCGGCGGCTCGAGGTGGGCAAATCCATCGAGATCGAACTGAGTGATTCGGGCCGTGTATTTCGCTTACCGGTCGCTGTCATTGAGCGTAAGCGAATGAAGACTCCTTTGGGCTATTTAGAAGCGCTGCGGGTTGAGCCCGCTCTTTTTGGAGATCGCGGCATGGTGCGTGGCGAAGGAAAATTCTCGATTTGGCTCACCGACGACAGCCGGCATATTCCGATACGCGCTCAGGTAAAAGTTCCGGCCGGAACCTTCGACATAAAACTAAAACGCGTGTCATATCAAAGCGCTCGCTGAATTCTCTTCGGGAAAACTCGACGTTCGATTCAGCCATGGGAAATCCGTTGGTGATAGGTCATCGCGGGGCATCCGCGCTGGCGCCAGAGAACACGATGGCTGCTTTTCGACGAGCGGTCGAAGACGGCTCGGACGGAGTTGAATTCGACGTGCGGCTGTCTGGTGACGGTGTCCCGATTGTGATCCACGACCGAACTCTGCGTCGGACTGGATTGTGTGATGGCGCGGTCGTGGAAATGACCGCGAGAGAACTCGGTAATATCAGTGTCGGAAACTGGTTCAATCGCTTACATCCCAAATTAGCGGACGAAGAATACCCATTTCAGTGCGTTCCTTTACTCGATGAAGTCTGGCAACTTTTCAAAGCCGACAGAAGTAATGATGATGCATTCGCCAGGGCGAAGCTCTATGTTGAGATTAAGACGAACCGAGTCAGGGCCTCAACCGATGAACTTGTGAGCAAGGTTGTCGAGTCAGTTTTGGCCCACAGGCTCGAACACAGAACGACCCTTCTCAGCTTTGATGTCGCTGCTCTCGGCAAGGTCAGGCAACTGAACTCGGCGATATCAACCGGCATTCTCTTCAAGCCAAAAGTTGGCCCCGTCGCCCTGATCAAAAGTCAGAAAATGATCTCGCTCGCTATCAGCACCGGCGCGTCAGAAATCGGGTTGCACAAGTTACTCGCCACTGAAAGAACAGTGCGAATGGCGACAGAGCGAAACCTGCGAATCGTTGTCTGGACGGTGAAACATCCGAAGTGGATAACCCGTGCCGGTGTCTGGGGAATCCATGCCCTCATCACGAACAATCCAGCGACGATGATCAAGTCCCGCAGTTCGCAGTGATAAGGGCCGCGCACAATTTGCGAAAGCGTGCGAATCCATCGCTTCTCATGTATCATCGTGCGTTCGAATTAATAGACTATTCGCAATAATCTCGGAGGAAGTTAATCAATGACCGTTGCAAGGGGCGCAGATATTGCGCCCGCCAAGGGAAAATTGGGCGTTCTGCTCGTCGGTCTGGGCGCGGTCAGCACCACATTTATCGCCGGTGTCGAGGCAATTAAAGTGGGCATTGCGGAACCAATCGGCAGCTTGACACAGATGGGCGCGATTCGGCTCGGCAAACGCACCGATAATCGTGTGCCGCTGATTAAAGATTTCGTGCCGCTAGCTAGTTTGAAGGACCTTGTTTTTGGGGCTTGGGACATTTTTCCTGATTCAGCATATCAAGCCGCTGCTCATGCCGGCGTCCTGGAAAGTAATTTGCTCGCGAAGATCAAAACCCCGTTGCAGAAAATCAAGCCGATGAAGGCCGTCTTTGATCAGACATACGTCAAGCGTTTGCATGGAGACAACGTTAAGACGGGCAAGAACAAACTGGAGCTTGCCGAACAACTGATGGCGGACATCGCTGAGTTCAAGCGCAGGAACAAGTGCGCGCGGCTGGTAATGATCTGGGCCGCGTCAACTGAAATCTTCCTCAAGCCGCATCCCGTTCACAAGACGCTCGCATCCTTTGAACAGGCGATGCGCGAGAATCATAAAGCTATTGCACCGTCCATGGTTTATGCTTATGCGGCGCTGAAGTCCGGCGTTCCCTTCGCCAACGGCGCGCCAAATCTCACCGTCGATATTCCCGCCTTGAGATTGCTGGCTGAGAAAAACAACTTGCCTGTTTGCGGCAAGGACTTCAAGACTGGCCAGACTTTGATGAAGACAATCATCGCGCCGGGGTTGAAATCCCGCATGCTGGGTCTGCATGGATGGTATTCGACCAACATCCTCGGTAACCGTGATGGCGAGGTGCTCGACGATCCGGACTCATTCAAGACTAAAGAAGAGTCAAAACTGTCTGTGCTCGAGTACATTCTCCAGCCGGATGTTTACCCCGCGCTCTATCGCGATTTCTCGCACGTCGTCCGGATTAATTACTATCCACCCCGCGGCGACAACAAGGAAGGCTGGGACAACATCGACATCTTCGGCTGGCTTGGCTATAAGATGCAGATCAAGATCGATTTCCTTTGTCGCGACTCGATTCTGGCGGCCCCGATCGTGCTTGACCTGGCACTATTCCTCGATCTCGCTCAACGAACGCGAATGAAAGGTGTCCAGGAATGGCTCTCCTTTTACTTCAAGTCGCCTCAAACCGCTCCCAGCTTGTATCCCGAGCACGACATCTTTATTCAGTTGATGAAGTTGAAAAATACTCTGCGTCACCTTCGCGGAGAAGACCTCATTACACATCTGGGATTAGAGTATTACGACTAGCGAAAGCATAAAGAATTAGACGATCTCAGGGATGCGACGTTTTGGGTAAGCATGAAGACATTTACGTGTGGCGTTTGTGAACGCTCTCGAAACGACTCTCGAACGCGAACAAGAAATTGTCACTCAGGCTATGCCGAGAAATGTCACGAGCAGGCCCGCCAAATCTACTCATAATCGCAATTCTTCAATCTCCATCGCCCTATCTTCACTTTTTCGGATATCCGGTATCCAGGTCGAGTGAGCCTTTCGGTCTTGACTGGTGTGCTAAAACCGAAAAGGAAACGTACGACGGCCGTTGCGCATCAATTGTCGCAGCGGATCGTTCTTTGCATGAGAGAATAGTCGTGAGGCCAATTGGCCCACTGAAAGAGCAGAGATGGAAGCCAAAGAAGCAAAAGAGAAACAGCCGGAAACAGTCTTTCTTGACCCCGATCAGAAAAGTCCGCGGGCGCAGGATTTCGAAGAGCGACTCGGTGCGCGCATCGTCGGCCAGGAGCGCGCAGTGCGACGCATGAGCGGCCTGTACCAGATTTTTCTCGCCGGTATGAACCCGCCCAACCGGCCGATTGGAACAATGTTATTCCTGGGCCCAACCGGGTCGGGCAAGACTCGCGTCATCGAAGCCGCCGCCGAGGTTCTCTTTGCCGACACTAACGCCGTGGTCAAGATCGACTGCGCGGAATTCCAGCACTCACACGAGATCGCGAAGCTGATTGGCTCGCCGCCGGGATATCTGGGTCACCGCGAGACTTCGCCCATGCTGACTCAGGAAAACCTGGATCGCATGCACAACGACGAACTGAAGTTGACGCTTGTTTTGTTCGACGAGATTGAAAAGGCCTCTGATGCCTTGTGGCAACTTTTGCTCGGCATCCTGGATAAAGCGACGCTCACTCTTGGGGATAACCGTCGCGTCAATTTCGAACATTGTATGGTTATTATGACCTCAAATCTCGGCGCTAGAGAGATGTCGGAATTGATCTCGGGTGGAATTGGCTTTGCCCCAGGCAAAGGTGTTAAGAATCCCCACGACACCGAAGTCGATCAGAAAATTTATCGCACCGCAGTGGAATCCGCGCGGCGAAAGTTTTCTCCAGAGTTCATGAACCGGATCGATAAAGTTGTAGTGTTTCGCTCGCTGAAAGAACATCACCTCCGCGCGATTCTTGACCTTGAACTTCAATCAGTGCAGGACCGCATCATGTTATCGGCGGGCACTAAGTTTGTGTTTCATTGTTCAGACACCGCCAAGAACATGCTGCTGAAGGAAGGCATCGACTACAAGTACGGCGCGCGGCACCTGAAGCGTGCGATTGAGCGCTTCCTTGTCTATCCGCTTTCAAATCTGGTAGCCACTGGGCAGATCGGTCTGGGAGATCTGGTTCAAGTTGATTTGCACGAGGTTACCCAAAGACTGACGTTCTCGAAGAGTTCTGGTGGGGCGCTCATTCCTGATATGCCAAAGCCGAAGTCGGATCAGGAAACACTTGCGGCGCGTTCAGATAGCGTGGGCGTGCCCATCCCGCAAGTCAAGGAAACGAAAGCCGCTCGCAAGGGACAAGGACGCGGGGAAAAGAGCGAGGTCTAGTTCTTCTCTGCCGTAATCGCGTGGCGCGATCACAAAAGTCTTGGGCGTCGGACCGAAAGTTCGGCGCCCTTATTGTTTGGTATTTGCAATTCGGCGCAATGAATCATAAGCAATTTGCGCCAGATATGGGTCGTCCGCCGCGACCGCCGCCTGTAGCGCCGGCATCGCTGACTTATCGGCGATAATCCCGAGAGCCATCGCTGCTTCTCGCCGCACATCACTACTGTTGGCTTCACTCGACAGCGCTGAGATCAAAGCCGGAACCCCGGCGCGACTGCGTATCTGTCCAAGTGAATGAGCCGCGGCTCGAAGCAGGAACTCATCTCCACGCGCCTTCCGCTTTTTCTGCTTCTTTCGTCGACCGGTTGTCGAGCGGGCGTCGATGTTCGAATTCTCGGCAAGCACTTGCGAGAGTGAAACGACCGCCGACTCGTCTCCAATCAATCCGAGAGCGACTACCGAAGCATTTCTAACGCTGTTTTTCTTGTCGCCAAGCATGGCATTGACCAACGGCGGGACTGCGGAACGACTGCGTGTTTGACCCAGGGCGTAGGCCACTTCCTGCCGAACGAATTCGACGCGATCTTGCAAGTGAGGAATCAAGAGTGTAGCCGCCTCTTCGCTGGAAAGGTGAATAATCGCGTGAGCCGCGGTTGCACGCACCACCGGAATCTGATCGGATAGACCGTTTGCGGCTACGCGCGAGGCTTCCGGTCGATGCAGATTTCCCAGGCGCATAAGCGCATCGCGACGTTCTTCAACCTCAGTCGAAGCCAATCGCTGTCGCTGTCGCTCAATTTCTGCTTGAATGGGAGTGAGCCTGGATGCTCGACCCGTATCCTGTGCTCTAACTATCGCGAAAAAAGCCGTTCCAAACACACAAAAGTATATTGCGATCAAGACTGCAACGGCGACGCTGCGTAAAGGTCGTAACGATCGCGCGTTGTGTCTGATATTGTCCCTGGCAGCTTTACCTGTAGCCATTTGATTTAGCCTGCATCGATTCTAGATGCCACGGCATGCATCGTGTCAATGATAAGCACGGCTATCGGTGGGTAAAAAAGAAGATCGGCTGCCAAAAAAGCAGAGGGTGAGTAATCGGCCGCGGTTTGCCCATGATGCCGAAACAAGAGAGTTAGATCCGAAAAGAAATCTTGCGCGTGCCAACCCAGAAACAGGCCAATGCCCAAACTCGCCCCGTATCCACCGATAAGGAATGCGTAGGCCGACAGCCGCGTGAAAGGCTGTTCGGGTCTCTCTTTTTCCTGCGTAATCGAATAGTGAATCTCGTTCGGCTTGTAAGTGTAGTGATTGAAGTACTCACGGAGTCTGATCGCCAAATGCCAGACCCCGATCATGAACAAAGTAATCAATACCGACTTGCCCGCAATGCCGAATAGTTGCCACAGCGGTGGTTTAATCATCGCGACAAAGAAGGTTGATAAAAACAACGAAACGGTCGTAAACACGGCACGTTGCCGTTCTTGCATTTCGCGCCGGTCGTTCTCCAGAATCTGATTGACCACTCTGTCCCAACGCGCCTGGGCGGCGATGTTTCGCGCTCGTTGAGCATGGGGATTGTCCGAGCTAAGAATCGATCCTTCTCGCTTCCGCTGATTGAGTTGTTGATCGTGTGACGCGCGCTCCTGCGGATCGATCAAAGTGTGATAAGCGAGCGATAGAAGTGCGAACTCACGGGCAGCCTTCTCGGAGCCTCTGTTGACGTCCGGATGACGCTTTCGGGCAAGCTTGCGATAAGCGGACTTGATCTCTCCCGCAGTAGCGGAATGCCTTACTCCAAGAACCTCGTAATAATCGATCACGATGCCGTTGATGAGTTACCCGGGGCAGCGTCTGGTACCCCTCTTCTTTGGTAACTACTATATCATTTTTTTCTGATTGGTCGGGGCTGAGGTTCTGTCAAGAGGCGGAAAATATAGGTCGCCAGAGGGGCGGACTTACCAACCTCGAGCGGCCCTCGAGGGGGGCGAGGACAATTTCCTTAGTGAAGAATGCCGCGCCCTCTGGCTTCTATTGTAAATCTGAGGAGCAATGAATATGCCACTATTTAGAAATCGGAAAAACGGCAGGAATCTTCAATGATCGCCAAAATCAGCTAGTGAAGAGTGTCCGCCACAGCGGACACCACCTGTCCGCTGCGGTGGACACTTTAATTTTCAAGCGCAGAAAAACCAATTGCCTTTGAGAGGAAGAAGAAAATAGGAACCTTCATCGGGCCGACTGGTTAGCGGAATGCTCGACGAGTCTTATCAGGGTTCTCACCGCGATACCGGTTGGGCCCTTGGCGCGATACGGCTTTGCATCATCACCCCAGGCAGTACCGGCAATGTCAAGATGAGCCCAGGAAGCCCCGTCAGCGAACTCTTTCAAAAAAGCGGCCGCAGTAATTGTTCCCGCTTTCTTTCCGCCGACGTTTTTGATGTCGGCTATGTCTGACTTGATTTGATTCGAGTATTCTTTATCAAGCGGCAATTGCCAGAACTTTTCGCCTACTTCTTTTCCTGCTGTCATAACCTCGTCAATCAGCGACTGGTCCGTTCCCAGGATACCGGCGTTAACATCACCAAGGGCAATTGAAACTGCGCCAGTTAGCGTTGCCATATCGATAATCCGCTTCGCTCCAAGTTTCTTCGCATACGCGATCGCGTCGGCCAGAATCAAGCGGCCTTCGGCATCGGTGTTAATAACTTCGATCGTCTTTCCAGTCATCGCCCGCAAAATGTCTCCGGGTTTAGTTGCTTTTCCGGAAGGCAGGTTTTCGACGCACGGAGCTATTCCAACCACGGGCAGATTTGGTTTCAATTGAGCGATCGCTCTCATTGTACCGATGACGGTAGCAGCGCCAGTCATATCGTACTTCATCAACTCCATATTTTCGCCGGGCTTGATTGAAATTCCACCTGAATCAAAGGTCACTCCCTTGCCAACCAAGGCAAGCAAATCTTTTCGCGCACCAGACAGTTTCGGATCATAGGTGAGGACAATAAATTTCGGCGGCTCGTCAGATCCGCGAGCGACCCCGAGCACGCCGCCCATACCCAACTCTTTAAGCTTAGGTTCGTCCATGACTTCGATTTCAAGGCCGAACTCTCGTGCTACATCTGTTGCTCGTTGCGCAAGTATCGTCGGCGTCATGTAGGCGCCGGGCTCGTTCGCCAAATCGCGAGTAAAGTTTATGGCCTCACCTATGATTCGGCCGCGCTCAACACCTCGCGTCAGTTCGCTGCTATCCGCGCCTTCAATAGCTACAACTAATTTTTCGATCTCGCGTTTCTCTTTCTCCTGGGTTCGGTATTTGTCGGGTTCGAAGAGCCCCATTAAAGCGCCTTCAACCACAAGCTCACTCACCTGTTGGTTTTCTGTGCGCGGCAGGATTGCGAGTGTCTTGACGTTCTTGCCTCTAAGAAAGCGCGTCGCCGTCCCCGACATCTCCACAATCTGCGCGGCCTTGTAGTCGTCTCGCTCGCCGCAGCCAATCAATAACAACCGCACCGCTTTCAAATCTCCTGAGGTCAGATAAAAGTATGCAGTTTCGGCTTCTTTCGCTTTGAACTCTTCCGACTGGATTACTGTGCTTATCAAGCCGCCGACTGCCTGGTCCAGTTGCTTCAAGAATCCCTCATCAGCTCTCTCGCCCTTGAATACAGGCAGCGCGAGCGCTTGCACATCGATTTGTTTGCACGATTCCGAACTTCCTTTTATCTCCATCTTCGCCTATTTACTCCTATCGATTGCGGTGTTTTAGCTGCGCACGCGTTTCCCGATCAACTATGCGACGCAGCTCAGTTTCTCGCTTATCGTATAGCTTCTTGCCTTTGGCAACTCCAACTTCAAATTTGATCCTTTGTTTTTTCAAGTAAACACGGGTCACGACCAGTGTCATGCCCTGGGTCGAGGCGGCCGAATCAAGCCGATCGATCTCTCGCCGATGCAATAGCAACTTTCGGGTGCGCAACGGATCGTGGTTCGCCCGGTTGCCGTGAGAATAAGGCGACACATGAGCGTTGAAAAGCCATGCCTCACCATCTCGCACCGCAACATATGAATCCTTCAACTGCACGCGGCCTTCAAGGACGCTCTTCACTTCAGTCCCGGTCAGCGCAGCGCCTGCTTCGTATTTTGTGGAGATGTGATAGTTGTGAAACGCTGCGCGATTGGTGGCTAACACTTTCTCCTCGGCGGTTGTCGGCATTCCAAAGAAAAGCTCAGCCGGATTCTCAGGTCAAGCTGTAACTGTAAAGGTTCTCAGAACCATGTTTGACTATAACAAGCAACCCAAGCGGGGACAAGCACGCCTTCTGCTGTTATCTTGTTCGAACGAAGTACCTGCTTTACACTGCCCGCAAGAGATCATAACGATTCGCCGTACGATTACCTGTCCCAACGTTAATCCCTTGTCCAGCTTGAAGCCGACTGAACCGACCGTGCGACGTAGCTCAAACCAATTTCCATTTTGGATTACTCTAATTCTGGTTTCGGGAGTTCCGAGAATTCTGGGCGCTTTTCTGCTTCCGAACTCTTTCGGCGATGCCTATGTTTACACCAAAGAGGCCGGCGCGCTCAGCGCGAAACTATCCACCGGAACTTTTTCGTTAACTGACTTTTATGGTTACTGGCTACCGCTTTATCAATTCACCAGCGCCCTGGTAAATGTCTTCTTAAATAATCCCTACTATGTGGCAAAGCTGGTCTCAGCGCTCTTCGGAATCGGAGTTTGTTTGCTTGTTTATGAGATTAGCTTCCACATCACTAGGCATCGCAAGGCGTCGCTGCTGGCGTTCATAATCATCGCTCTGAATCCGCTGCATATTTTCACCTCGGCCTCAGCGATGACCGATTTACCGAGTGCGTTTTTCGTTTTGGGCAGCCTCTATTTCGCGCTTCGGCGGCGTTGGCTTGCGGCGGCGATCTTCGGCGCACTCGCAGGCCTGACCCGCGTCGATAACTGGATGCTGCTGGTTTTACTTCCCATGATTCAGATTTTCGAAGAGCGACGCGTTTCGATTCCATCGATTGTGATTCTGATTTTTCCACCCTTGTTTTGGTTTTACATTTCATGGAAAGCCACGGGCGATTGGCTCGCCTGTTTCGTCTCGCGCAAGCAATACATGGACGCCCTGCTCGCCGCCAACCCGAGCATCGCCAGCCTCTCTCTTTTCGGCATCGCTCACAATATCGGCAACCTGATCGTCTCCACCGACATTCCGGTGTTGGTTGCATGCCTGGCCACAATGTGGCTCGTCATCAAGCGAATGGCCGCGTCAAGCGCGGTGCGAAATTCGAGAGAGCTGCGCGCGGTTGCTTCGATCAATTTCTATTTCTTCGCCTATCTGAGCTTTCTCTTGCTCGCTTATCTAACTCATAAACAACCGATCATTTTTCCGCGCTACGGACTGCTCCTCTTTGCGCTGGGACTTCCGATCCTCGCGTGGATTTATCTTGAAATTACGCGACAGAAACCACCCTGGGCGCGCCGAGTCCTGGTGGCAATCATCGCAATCTGCGTTTTGGACGCAAGCATTGAGATGGTCGGCTCCGTTGGTTTCATCAACAAAGTCTACGCTCATCAGGCAGCGGCCAATTATCTTCGCGAACACCTTCAACCGAATGCGAACTCCCGTATTTTTTGCGACGACCTCACCGTACGGCCTGAATCCGGAATACCTGAGGAGCGTTTCGTCTCTTCTGAAGCTGCGCCGCATGATCGAGAAGGATTTATGAATTACTTAAGGCAGAACAATGTTGAGTATCTGGTGTTCATTAGAAAAGAAGACTTCACGCCAGCAAAGCTGTTTCCCGAACTACAAAACGGCTCGGGCAACGAATGGTTTCAGCCGGTCATGCACGTCCACAAACGATTCCTGCCGACGGATGTTTGGATTTATCGGGTGACCTCGGATCGGAGGACTGGGACGTAGCAATAAGCCTAAGCGGTTACCTCGTCTCGGGGAACAGACGCGGCTTGAAACTTGTGTCTGCGCTTTACTAGATTGATAGACGCGGCACTAATCACATAGTAGAGTGGTGTAGCCGATGATTAACTGGACGGACTACCTCAAGTACCGAGCCACACTAAGAGGCTTCGATTTAACGAAACTGGAGGACATCATTCGGCACTCGAGCGAGCGGTACTTTGACACTGAAACCGGACGGCACATTGTAGTTGGACGACATGACCAACAATTGGTAATAATTCCCTGCGAGATTAGAGAAGAAGCGATTATTCCAGTTACGGTGCACGCGATCACACGGCAGCAAATACGATTTCGTTTGAACACCGGGAGGTTTATCAATGAGTAATCCACGCATTCGATACTTCGAGCAAGAAGACGTGCTTCACCTCACTATCACGGAAGAGCCTGAGAGCAGAAGCGTCGAACTGAACCCCAATATCACCGTAGAACTAAACGATAGGAACGAGATGATCGGAGTTGAGATTCTTAACGCCAGCGCTTTTCTGCGCGATAACCTGCTGGATTCGATTCAAGCAAAAACACTCCAACTGATTGAGGCGACAGCGTGAGCCCTGGAAGTCACGCAGATTTCCAAGCATGGGATTTGGTTGCTTTTGCCGGAGAAGGAACACTTTCTTTCGTTCGATAATTTTCCCTGGTTTAAGCATGCGTCCGTCTCAGCGATTCAGAACGTCCAACTTCTGAACGAGCAACATCTCTACTGGCCGGATCTCGATATCGATCTCGCGGTCGAATCGATTAAAGAGACCCGAAAGAAATCGTATCTCTGACACTTGTAAAAAATCCGATAACTTGGCTGCCAAAGAAACCAATAATCGCTAACGCCCTTCAAATCAATCGCCTTCGTAAAAGATCCAACGCCGCCTGCGAGGCGCGCCAGCGAATTAATTCCCGATCGCCCGGCAGCATCAAGCGGCGATGCTCGGTGTGGGCGTCCTCGGCGAGCGCGATGTAAACCAGGCCGACCGGTTTTTCTTCGGTTCCGCCGTCCGGGCCGGCAATTCCGGTAACCGCCAATCCAAAATCGGTCTTCGCGTAATGACGAACGCCACGCGCCATGTCCCGCGCAACTTGCGAGCTGACCGCGCCGAATTCGCGAATCACTTTGCGATCCACTCCGAGTAGACGAGCCTTCGATTCGTTTGAGTAAGTAACCACGCCTTCGATGAAATATTTCGACGAGCCCGCAACGTTCGTCAATCGCTGAGCAATCAAACCGCCGGTGCAACTCTCGGCGACGGCGAGAGTGAATCCGGTAATCGCGAGCCGTCGTCCGACAACTTCTTCCATCGTTTCGCCACGAAACGAAAACACCGAACTGCCAAGCGCTTTTTCAATCTTCAAAGAAAGATCGTCGAGCAGGGTTTCGGCATCTGCTTCAGTGCGTCCGTGCGCGCGCAGATGTATTTCGATTTCGCTGCTGTTGAAAAGAATTGTGGTTTGCGGATTTTCGTATTGCGAATAGATCGGCGCAATCTTTTCATCGACAGCCGATTCACCCATTCCCGCCACTCGCATTATGCGCCGCGCAAAACGGAGATCGCCTGACATTTTTTCGAGCCGGCCCTGGACGTGATTCTCAAACATGGGCCGCATCTCGCGCGGCGGGCCGGGAAGCAGAGCGACCGAGCAATTCCCTTCCTCTAAGTAAAGACCCGGCGCCGTGCCGTTCGGATTGGGAAGAACTTCCGCGCCGTCAATCACCATTGCCTGCCGCGAATTTCTCTCCGGCATTGCCACGCCAAAACTTTGAAAGCGAGCTCGGATTTCGTTAAGGACATTTTCATCCAGCGCCAAACGCCGCCCCAGCGCGCGCGCCACGACTTTGCGCGTGATGTCATCTTCGGTTGGGCCAAGACCGCCGGTGGTGATGACGATCCGCGATCGCTTGACCGCGTCCTTGACCAGTTCTTCAAGTCGCGCATCGTCATCGCCCACGATCGTTTTGAGCTTCACGTCGATGCCGATGCGATTAAGCTGTTCCGTGAGCCAGAGACTGTTGGTGTCGGTACGATCGGGAGCGAGAAGTTCAGAGCCAATGGCGATGATTTCCGCGGTGAGCATCAACGACGATTATTACCACAGAGGACACAGAGGAAGAAATCGTGTCAGAACCCCGAGCGATAGCGAGGGGATCGCGGAGTCAACTCGAATCCATGATCCGGTCGCATCCACCACCTCACGCGGGCTGACCGCGCGGCGACCCCGGTCCGCTCCCGGTTCTGTAACAGTTCTTGTCGATTCTTCACCCGCTCGCTTATAGTCAATCCTCTTCGAAGAGAACAATGCCATCAAAACAATCCTATTACATCGTCGCTTTACCCGGTGATGGAATCGGGCCTGAAGTCTTATCGTGTGCCCTGCGTGTCTTGAACACCGCGGGTCAATTATTTCAGATCGATTTCCAGGTCGAAGAGATTCCCTGCGGCGGTCATTACTACGTTGAGCACCAGACTGAATGGCCCGACGGTTCTTTTGAAAAGTGCGAGGCCGCTGACGCGATCCTGCTTGGCGCAGTTGGACATGAAGTTGACGGAAAAACGGTTTTCACCAAGCCGGGAAAGCCTTATCCGGAGCCGCAGCTGGCAGGATTCGCTCAGGTGATTCTGAATAGACAGAAGCTCGATCTGTACGCCAATGTGCGCCCGGTGAAACTGTATCCGGGCGTCAAGCACAAAATCCATGGCCGACTGGTCCAGGTGTGGGACCCAGGTAAGGTCGACTATGTAGTCGTGCGCGAGAATACCGAGGATGCCTACACCGGCGAGACCAATTCGATTGCAGACGGTCAGGTCACGCCGATACGCATCACGCGCCGAGCGACTGAACGCGTGGTGCGTTACGCCTTCAATCTCGCGCGCCGCCGTAACCAGCAGCACAAGGTAACATGCGTCGACAAGTCAAACATCGTCGGCGCCCACCGCTTCTTTCGCGAAGTGTTCCGCGACGTCGGTCAGCGAGAGTTTCCGGATATTAAGCTCGACTACGCTTATGTTGACGCGTTCTGCCAATGGCAGATCCGCAACCCTGAATGGTACGACGTGGTCGTGGGTCCGAATTTGGTGGGAGACATCATCAGCGATAACGGAGCGACGACGGCCGGTGGATTGGGGCTGGCGGTCGGCGGCAATATCGGTGATGAACACGCGATGTTTGAGCCGATTCATGGCAGCGCGCCAAAGCACGCCGGCAAGGATAAGGCGAATCCGCTGGCGGCAATTCTGGCGGTGCAGATGATGTTGGACTGGCTCGGCACGCGACACGAGGACGACCGATTGCGGCGCGCGGCTCAGAAAGTGGAAGCTGCGGTGGCGGCACTGCTGAGTGAAGGAAAAACTTTGACTTACGATTTAATCGGAGAGGCGAAGGCAGCTCGTTGCAGCGAAGTAGGCGCGGCAGTCGAAGATAAGTTGCGGAAGATGGCGCTCGATGATGATTAGGAGACTCGCTAACGCGAGCGGTTCTGTAACTGCTCTTCAATTTTCGGCAAACTCGCCAACAAAACGTCGCCAACGATCTGCAAGCTCCTTGCGGAAACTTTGTCGAGCGTGTCGTCTTTCGTATGCCAGAACGGATAGCTGCCGAGCTGAATGATATCGAGCGAGTCAATGCCCTTGCGCACGAACGGTTCATGATCGTCGCCACCGACACCTTCGGGCTGATCGACAAACTCATTGCCGTGGCCGAGCTGTTTCGCGGTCTGCCAAACAGTATCCACCAGCCAGCGTGTGCTCAGGTCAGTTTCGCGCGGAAACTGCAAATCCTTGTAACCGACCATATCCAGCAGAATCATTGCGCGCACGCGTTTCAATTCTTTCCTGTCAGTAAGCTGAGCCACGTATCGGCGGCTACCGTATGTATTGTCCGGCAACTGTGAATTAGGATCGGCGGGATTGGGATTATGGCACTCCTCCCACTCTCTGCAAAACGCTTCTTCGCCGTCAAAGAAAACCAACCAATAAGTGAATCGCGGCTTTCGATTACTCGCCGCCATCGCTCGCGCAAGCTCAAGCAATGCGCCGGTTGAGGAGCCTGCATCGTCCGCCCCCACAAAGTTGAATTCCTTGAAGAGCTTCGTGTCGTAATGACTTGAAATAATTATCACGTCGCTCGATTCACCCGGCAGCTCGGCGGTAATGTTTACCATTTTGCGATCGCCGATTGGCGTGACCGCGTGAAACTCGTCAGTCATCACTTTCAGTCCATACGACTTCAACTCATCGATAATGTAATTACGAGTTCTCTCAAGCTCTGCCGATCCCGCGGGCCGGGGACCAAATTCAACCTGCTTGCGCACGTGCTCAAATGCGCGTTCGCCGTCGAACCCTGAAGCTGCGGGCCCCGCAGGCGTCGAGGCGGCCGCCGGTGTCGGCGGTCTGGCATCGCCCGATTTATTTGCGCCGCTTGGGCAGCCAATCAACGAGAGCGAAGCAGGCAGCAGGAATCCAAGACCGAGTGCTCGCCAGAATTTGTTCAGCTTGTAATCCAACGAAGTTTTGTGGCCAGACATGATCCCGGGCGCGCGCGTGTCGATCCTTAGGCGAACTGGTTTCAACTCAGCCAGCCTTATTCTTCGTGTCCTCAGACGACTGTTGCCCTTTTTCTTTATTAGCCTCGCGCACGACATTATCGAACAGCTTCTTGCCAAACGAGAGCGATCGGTCGGCAATAGTGTTCAGTGCCTCCGACATTGCCATTGTTTCAAGTTGCATTAGCGTCGAGATCTTGCGCTCGAACGGAAGTTCCTTGAATTCTTTGCGCAGATCGCGCGCAGTCTCTTCAGACGTTCGACGGCGTTCAGTTTGCGGCGCCAGTCGTAAAATGAGCTCGCCCCCGCGCTCGACTCGGCATTGACACGCTAGACGCTCGCCGCCGGCCAACCGTTCAGCGCTTAATTGTTTGCGCTCAGATTCCGTCAAGGAAGAGAGCAAGATTGCGCCGTTGATGATCGCGACGGCGCACGTGTCGCATTCTCCCCGCCCCTCGCATTCGGCAGGAATGTGAAATCCCAGACGCTTTGCGGCGTCCCACAGAGAGGTGCCTTCGGCAACCAAACCTACCGGGCCATCAGGCTCAAATTTGATTTCGACGCTCATCGCTTTCGTCTCTATCAACGATGCCCGCGCGCTGCCGCTCGCACCGGCCGCTGCTTAACGTCCTTCTCATTTCTTAATTGCTGCTTCTGTTCACGTGCCTGGCGACGACAATCGGAACAGACTCCGATCATTCGCAGCAGGTGCGAGGTCAACTCGAATTTATGCTTGGCCGCCATCTGATCCTGGATGGCCTCGAGCTCGGGCGAGAAGAATTCGATGATCTTTCCGCACTCGGAACAGATCATGTGATCGTGATGCTGATGTTTGTAATTGTGCTCGTAATGCGCCCGACCGTCGCCAAAGCGCACCTCGCGCGCCAGACCGGCTTCGGTCAAAAGCTTGAGCGTTCGATACACGGTGGTCTGGCCCACGTTCGGATCCTGCGAGCGGACCAGGCGATAAAGATCCTCGCCGGAAAGATGTCCCTCGGTGTGCAGAAAAACATCCAGGATCAGATCACGCTGGGCAGTGCGCTTGAGTCCCTGCTTCTGGATATGTTTGAGAAAAACCTCGCGCTCTTCAGTCATGTTTTCGGCCGCTTGGAGATCTTTGAGAAGACAGTTTGCATTCTATCACTCTGCGCGCGGCTCAATGAAATGAAGCTTGATTGGGGGTAGACCACTACCTGATCGAGTCAATGCAAATTGCTACGATAGCTTCTTGCAAAATGGAGGGCCTTGCGTCGGCTTGTCTCTTCAATTGCCATCCAGGCCGCTCGTCGAATGGCTTGATTTGATACTTGTTTTCTGTTTTGTGCTCACTGCCTATTGGCCACGGCCATATGTTATCTTGTGAGCCGTTGCCGGGGTGGCGAAATGGCAGACGCTACGGACTTAAAATCCGTTGGGAGTAATCCCGTGAGGGTTCGAATCCCTCCCTCGGCACCAACCACTTCAAGAGCTTACAGACAGCCATTGATTACTCTGAACAGCCACAACGGAGTAAAGACCGTTGCGGCGCCAATTTTTGCTCAATTTCCCAAAAAAACATGCATCGCACGCGCCGACGTTTAGCGTCATCTTCAGGATTCTCAATTTGATGGCTCGTCTGACACGAGTTTTTGGACTTTTAGATCTGATGTCGGAATGGAATACCGAAGCCCTTGAACTGATAGCGTCTAACTGAAGAGTACGTTAAGGGTCACACCGCAAACTGCGTTGTTGGCTATCAGCAGAAGTCCGAAAGCCATCAGACTGCCACATAACGCTCTTATCGGCGTCTTCATTAATGAATCTTTCTGAGCGATTCGGAACCTTGGATTATGCCGCCGCTGATTTCTCGCCCTTAATGAAGGCGAGCAAATCCGCGTTTACCTGGTCCTTATGCGTCGAACACATGCCATGCGGCGCGCCTGGATAAACTTTCAGCGTTGCGTTCTTGAGTATCTTCGCCGAGAGTCGAGCCGAGTCGTCAATCGGTACGATTTGATCATCATCCCCATGCAGGATCAGAGTTGGCACATCGATCTTCTTGAGATCTTCAGTAAGGTCTGCTACGACGCGGTCTCACTAAACGCTCCAAGAAACATTTCGGATGTAGTTTCGAAGTCGAGAGCCTTTGTAAAAACAAAGCAAGGATTGAGGCTTCACCGCGACGTGCGATTAGAAATTGAAGCAAAGCTTTCTGGGCCTACGAAGCCCGATAGTCAGAAGGAAGGCTGGGCGTAAAGAAGCACCAGCGAGAGTTACAATCTAACTTTCTCTCTGAGCAGTTGTTCAACCTGATCGCGACTGAGCCTGCCGGACGCGATCTCCAGGAAGAGCCGCACGATCTCATCATCGATCATTATTAATCGAACGCCGTTCGTCTCTAAGAACGTTTCAGTGACCGCCGCCGCCACACGTTTGTTGCCGTCGTTGAATGCATGCGCCTGCGTCAAGTGATACGCGTAGGTCGCGGCACAACGCACCACATCGGCGGCCTCGTAGTAATGGCGATTTTCAGCCGCGGCGAGAGCAGATTCCAACAAGCCTTCGTCCCTGATGCCACCCGTCCCACCCGTTTCCGAGATCAATCTCGCGTGAACGGTCAAGTTTGTCGGGAAATCTCATTCAGCGGTGGGAACTACCGATCTGGGCCTTTGGCTAATTCATCATACGCGCCGCGGCGTCTGGTCAGGATCGACTCGAAGGAATCGATGAACTCACGCGAGCGCTGGGCTTCTTCAACCGAGCGAACCACCAGAGCGCGGCCGACAATTTCGACATCCAATTCCGCCCCCGCCTCGACACCGAGCGCGTCAACAGCTTCAGGGGGAAGCGAGACTGACGCGGCCTGATCTATTGTGGTTGTTGTCTTAAGCATGGCCCGATTCTACCACGATCAGCCTATGCGTGACGCAAAGTAGCGGGGCACGTCTTCAACGTGATAGCTGCCCGCGCACCGGGCTGATCAATACCAAAGTATCGATCGATACTTTGGTGCAATAGATTTGCATTCTTACTTGTGATTTACTCCCTCCCGCCGAATGAACCCGAACGAATCGGATGAACGCAATACAGAGTTTCAAACACTGCTTATTCAGAGGAAGACACCACTATGAAGAAGTTCACTCTGTTGCTGGTTGGAGTTGCAACACTGGCCGGCGTTGTCGTATTAGCGGCGACCGCATCTCGTCACGTCACTGCTCAAGAGGCCGCCCCGATCTTCGTAAAGAAAATCCCACCTGGATACCGTGACTGGAAGGTGATCTCAGTGGCCCACGAAGCAGGCGAGCTCAACGATATTCGTGCCGTTCTCGGGAACGACATAGCGATCAAGGCATACCGGGAAAGCAAGCTTCCGTTTCCGGAAGGCGCAATCGTTGGACGAATAGCCTGGAGCTACGTTCCGTCTGACGAAAACAACAAGAGTTTTGGCCGTGAACAGTCTTTCGTGGCCGGCTCACCCACGGATGCTTACCTTCAATTTATGGTCAAGGACTCTAAGAAATACGCCGCGACGGGCGGCTGGGGGTACTCGTCATTTGATAAGGACGGCAAACCCACGGACGAGGCGGCAATGAAGAAATGCTTCCCTTGCCACCAGGTTATCAAAGAGCGCGACTTTATCTTCACCCGTTACGCGCCTTGATTCTGGCAGTAGCCCGACCGTCAGGGAGGGCGTGGAGGCCGTGCATAAACAAGCGCCCTCCCTGACGGTCGGGCTACTGCCCCGATTGCCTGCCCGTAGAAGGGATGACACGATCACGCCCGAATCGAAGTCGCGCAACAGGAGGACCACCATGACACAACCGGATGATAGATCACGGCGGCGTTTTCTCAAGGCAAGCTCGATGTTGGGTCTCGCAGCCGCGTTCAGCCCGCGAACCATCGCCGAGGCAATCACCAATTCGAATTCACGGACTGATCAAATGGAGAGAATCATGACGCAAACCAGTGCGGCCCAAACCGGCGAACAGGCAACTGCCATTCGTCCGTTCCATTGGAATTTTTCCGATGCGGAAGTTACAGATTTACGCAGACGCGTCAATGCGACCAAGTGGCCTGAACGCGAACAGGTCGCCGACGCATCGCAGGGCGTGCAGCTCGCGACGATGCAGAAACTCGCACGCTATTGGGGAACAGACTATGACTGGCGCAAAGGCGAGGCGAAATTGAAAGCCGTGCCGCACTTCGTGACCGAGATCGATGGCCTCGACATTCATTTCATTCACGTGCGTTCGAAGCATGAAAATGCGCTGCCGATGATCGTCACGCATGGCTGGCCCGGCTCGATCATCGAACAGATGAAGATCATCGAGCCGCTAACCAACCCGACCGCTCATGGCGGGACTGCGGCTGATGCCTTTCATCTCGTGATTCCGTCGCTGCCGGGCTACGGGTTCTCTGCCAAGCCGACGAAGCCAGGTTGGAATCCCGTGAGCATTGCGAAAGCGTGGGCGACGCTCATGCAACGCCTCGGCTACACAAAATATGTGGCGCAGGGTGGCGATTGGGGCAATGCAGTCTCGGAGGTAATGGCCTTGCAACAGCCGCCGGGATTACTCGGCATTCACACCAACATGGCGGCCACCGTCCCGGCAGAAATTTCAAAAGCGATGGCGGCAGGCACGCAACCATCCGGTCTTTCAGCCGATGAAAAACACGCGTGGGATCAACTCGACGACTTCTACAAGAATGGCCTTGGCTACGCCCTCGAGATGAACAACCGCCCGCAGACGTTGTACGGAATCGTCGATTCGCCGGTTGGTCTTGCAAGCTGGATACTCGATCACGACATTCGCAGCTACCAGATGATTGCGCGCTCTTTCGACGGCAAGCCTGAAGGGCTGAGCCGCGACGATGTGCTCGACAACATCACGCTTTATTGGTTGACGAATACCGCAATCTCTTCGGCGCGGCTTTACTGGGACACCCGGCATACTCTTCCGCCCGGAGGCGGCTTCTTCGATGTGCGAGGCGTCAAGATCCCGGTCGCCGTGAGCGCTTTTGCGGAAGAAATCTATCAAGCGCCCAAGAGCTGGGCTGAGAAGGCGTATGCCAAACTCATCTTCTACAACAAGCACGACAAGGGCACACACTTCGCGGCTTGGGAGCAGCCGGAGCTTTTCGTGAGCGATTTGCGCGCCGCGTTCAAGTCACTGCGGTCGGCATAAGTGAGCTGGGAAAAGTAACAAAATGTCGCAAACCAAAAGTGGCCCAATAGTGAAAGAGCTTGTCAGTGAAGCCGATCACGTGCAGCTCAGTCGTCTCGTCACCGAACACGCGTGGAGGGCCGATAACGGTCGGGCCGACACGATCCACGAGCTATATATAGATGACGGTGAACTCATCATCGGCCCGACACCTTTGCGTGGACGTGAGGCAATACTCGAATGGGGCCGGCAACTCGTTGAAAATCCGCCGTGGCGCTCCATCCGTCACGTGTGCGGAAACATGCGCTTCGTTAGCGACGGGCCAGATGAGGCCGAAGGCACGACTATCCTCACCGTCTTCATGGTCGCGGGATCGGAGCCGGCGACCACTCAACCTTTCAGCGTGGGTGAGGATCACGATCGGTTCGTTCGCACCGAGCAGGGATGGCGATTTGTCTCGCGAAGTTGGGTCGAGCTGTTCGCGCGAGGCGACGTCTTAAATCTTCCGTGAATGACGCGGACGCCGTACTCTTGCGCCGACTATCTGCCTTCGCGCCTTAGGGATGGCTTAGTGGGTTCGTCTTACGTAGAATTGGTTCGCCAACATGGTTGGTCTCAAGATCAGGAACAAGCGGAAGCGGACAAACGCGGTCGTGGCGCTGTGCTTAGGTTTCGGGCTGCTGTGCGTTGTGTCGCTGATCTCTGCTCAGCAGCTTTCGATTCGGCACTATGATGTCTCTGATGGTCTGGCGCATAGTCACGTCGCGGCCATGCATCAGGACGCGAAAGGTTATCTCTGGCTCGCAACCTGGGAAGGCCTGAGCCGCTTCGACGGTTACCGTTTCACTAACTACACGCAGCGCGACGGCCTGGGCGATCCGATCATCAACGACATTGCGGAAGACCGGCAGGGCCGTCTGTGGGTCGCCACGAACGGCGGCGGCGTTGCCCGCTTGATCGATGACCGCGAAGCGTCGTCATCGACGCAATCTAATCCGAAGCGGAAGTTCATTAGTTACCGGATCGGCGATTCAGTATTTTCTAATCGCGTTAACGCACTGTTGTTTGATTCCCAAAATAATCTTTGGTGTGCAACTGACGGCGGCCTCTATCGCGCCGCAAACGGACAAAACGGCGACCTCAAGTTCGAAATGATCGTGCCCTATCAAGGAGAGACAAATATGGTCGCCTTCGCCGATCGTCAAGGGCGCCTCTGGTTCAGCATTGAAAAAGAATTAATCGAAATCGTTCAGGACCGAATCATCAAGTATGGTCCGGACGACGAGGTTGGTCGCCATGAGATCAAGAGCATCATTGAAGACAGCCAGGGAAGGCTACTCGTTGCCAATGAGCTTGGTGTTTTTGAGTTCATAGCGCCAGCAGAGGGCACGGATCGCGGACGCTGGCATCGCTGGCCGCTGATCTTCAAACCCAATCAGGGCATCAACGTGCTGCTCGGCGATTCGGCCAGCGCGCTCTGGATCGGCACATGGGACGGGCTGATCAAGTATCACGAAGGAAAGCAAACCCTCTACACAAGCTCTCACGGGTTGAGCGATAACGACATTGCGTCCTTAACTGAAGATCGCGATGGCAGTCTGTGGATTGGCACCGTTGGGGGCGGCGTGTGCAAACTCTCCAGCGAGTTGATCGTTAGCTTCACCAAAACCGAGGGGCTGCCGAATCAGGATGTCCGCAAAGTAATCGAAGATCGGCAGGGACATATCTATGCAAGCATTGAGAATGGCGGTCTGATCCGGATTGTTGAAGGAAAAGTCCTGCCCCTGACGGGATCGCAGGCGCCGCCGTTCACCGATTTCGATGACCGCATTCTCCAGGATCAGCGCGGCGATTGGTGGATCGGAACTAACGTCGGTTTGTACCGTTTTCGAGGGCCTGAGTTGCAGTTGCGCCGAGGCGAAAAGTTCACCGCGCGTAATGGCATTGCTGAGGCCGCGATGATGGGCGGACTTTATCAGGATCGATCCGGGAAAGTGTGGACCAGCCCCGAGGACCAAGGCCTCTATTATTTCGATCCGGCCCAAAGAGGCCAAATGTTTTTCCAACACCTTCCCTTGAGCGCCACGATGCCATTTAAGGGCGCGCAACGAATTATCAGCGACCGTTCGGGAACGCTCTGGTTAGGTGGGCATGAACTCCTCGGCAAACTGGTTAACGGACAAGTCGTCATGCTGCAACCGAGTGAAGGGTTGCCGGAAACCAGACCGCGAGTGTTTTTCCTCGACACTCGCGGCTGGCTTTGGATTGGACTGCGATACAAAGGCGTGTCAATGACGAAAGACCCAGCCGCCTCGACGCCTCAATTCACTAACTACTCAACTACCAACGGTCTTGCGAGTGACGCAGTGTGGGCGATCGCAGAAGATGATCTGGGCCGCATGTATTTCGGCACAGGTAAGGGACTCGATCAACTTGACCTTACAACCGGCCGCGTTCGTCACTTCAATACCGATGATGGACTGGCCAGTGACATCGTCAACTATTGTCTGAAAGATCGAGCCGGTAATATCTGGATCGGTACCACGCTGGGACTCTCGAAATTAAATCCGCGCGCAGAACGAATAACAGATACTGCCGCGCCTATCTATCTAAGCCGCGTGCAGATCGCCGGCGAAGACCTGGCCCTGCCAGAGACTGGCGCGCGACAAGTCGCGCCGCTGGAACTGTCAGCCTCGCGCAACAATCTAATGATCGAATACGTCGCCCTGAGTTTCCAGGGAGAGAACGCGTTGCGCTATCAACACAAGCTCGAAGGCATCGACAAGGATTGGAGTTCGGCGACCGATGCCCGTTCGATCAACTACGCGCACCTTGCGCCCGGTTCGTATCAGTTCATGGTGCGCGCAATCAATCAGGAAGGAATTGTCACCACCGAACCGGCTTCATTTCAGTTTCGCATCCTGCCGCCGGTTTGGCAGCGTTGGTGGTTCATCGCCCTCGTGGTCGCCTTGGTCGGGCTCGCGATCTACTCGCTCTATCGTTATCGCGTCGCGCAGCTCATCAAGCTCGAAAGAGTGCGCACCCGGATCGCCGCAGATTTACACGACGACATCGGCGCCAATCTCTCATTGATAGCAATGCTCAGCGAAGTTGCTCGGGGCCAACTGCCCAGCGACGATCATCGATTAAGGGATTGGTTCGAGACGATTGCGACGACTTCACGCGACACTGTCGATGCGATGAGCGATATCGTCTGGGCCGTCAACCCCAAGCGAGATCAACTCCGCGACCTCACGCGAAGAATGCGGCGCTTTGCCGACGATATCTTCGCTGCGCGCAACATCGAGCTTCATTTTCAGGCGCCTGAACGCGACCGCGATCTGAAACTAGGAGCCGACCTCCGCCGCGAGGTGTTTCTAATTTTCAAAGAGACCATCAACAACATAGTTCGGCATGCTCAATGCACGACAGCAAATGTCGAACTTCAGGTCGATCATGGCTGGCTCGTGTTGCGGATAAACGATAACGGCCGGGGCCTAGACGTTACCTTCGCCGATGGCACCGGCCTGGGCAGCATGCGCGCGCGCGCGCAGAGACTCGGCGGCAGACTTGAGGTTAGTTCTCAGAATGGACGCGGTACGAAAGTAATTCTCAAAGTGCCGCTGGATCATGGCATTCGACTTTAGGCGTCCGAAACAGTCAGCACTGGGAGAATACCCAGTGACTAGCCCCTCGATTCGAACTATGCTGGTTCGTCTAAACAATCGCTGAATGCAGGAGGAAGCTTATGTTCAAGAGGATTGTGATCGGCGCGTTAATGGCGATGGTATTGGCTGCTGGATCGATAGTGGCGGGACAGTGTACGGGCGGCGACAAGGGCAGGCGTAAGACGATGGCGGCGGCACCCGGATTAAACCCGCAGCCATTGCCTCCCGGCAGGCATCACCGCCGTCATCATCGGCACCGGAGACATCCGAACGCTCTAACGGTGAAACAGAAATAGCCGCAGCCGGTTGGCGATAGTCCTCTGCCCGACATCGAGTGAAATTAAGCAAAGGAAATGCAAAAGGATCGCCAATGACTGAGACCAATGCTGCCGCAGACTCTCACAATCCGATTAAGGTAGCGATCGTCGAGGACCATCACAAGTTCCGTGAATGTCTGGAATTCCTGGTCAACAACACCCCGGGCTATAGCTGTGTCGGCAGTTTTCGCTCGATGGAAGAAGCGCTGGAGAAAATCAAGTTTAATCTTCCGGACGTGGCGTTAGTGGATATCGGTCTGCCGGGCATGTCCGGCGTCGAGGGCGTGCGAATTCTGAAAGAACGCTATCCGCATCTTCTGATGTTGATGAACACCGTGTATGACGACGACGAACGAATCTTTCAAGCAATGTGCGCCGGGGCGTCGGGTTATTTGCTGAAGAAGACATCGCCCGCGCGTTTGCTGGAGAGTCTGAACGAAGCTATCGCCGGCGGCGCACCAATGTCGCCCGAGGTCGCTCGGCGGGTCCTCAATTTATTTCGCCAGTTTCATCCACCCGAACGCGGCGATTATCAACTCACGCCGCATGAATTAAGACTTCTCAAATTGCTGGTCGAAGGTCACAGCTATAAGACCGCCGCCGGGAAACTTGGCGTGAGCGTCAAGACCATCTCGTTTCATCTGCAAAAAATCTACGCGAAGCTTCAAGTTCATTCCAAGTCCGAAGCCGTTGCCAAAGCTCTCCGTAATCGGCTGGTCTAGTCCGGTGCAGTTATTTCAGTGGTCAACGAGGCTGGGTAAATGCCTGGTGACAACTGACCTCCGAATGACATATGTCATGTGCTAAATGAAATGGCTTGCCGTCGAACTTAATTAAGGAGGCTTCCATGAAGATCATCACTGGAAGAAAATTTGTTTTCTTGATTGCGATGGCTTTCGCGGCGATGATGGCCCATGCAACCCTGACGCCGCGGTCGAGCGCTCAGCAACCGAATCCCAACCGGCCCGGCCGACAACGGCGAAATCCTCAACCCGAACCGCCGATCCGGCCACTCGAGAAGTTTGAGCACGTAATCGTGATCGTTCAGGAGAACCGCACGCCGGATAACCTCTTTCAGGGTTTGTGCGGGCCACCGTTCAGCATGGTGAGTCGTTGCAGCACCAAACCAGGTCCGGGGCAATATAACATTCAGACAAGCAACTGGCTTGACGATAGTTCTCCGGGCGGCACGATTCAGCCAACTCCGATCCCGCTCGCAAACAACTATGATTTGGACCACTCGCACACCGCGTGGAAAGGCATGTGTCATCTGGTGGGTGGAGTTTGCAAAATGGACGAAGCCTATCGGGTGGGTTGTTCCCCGATGCCGAATCAAAAGTGTCCCGACAAACCTCAGTTCAAATTCGTCCAGAACTCAGTTAACTTGAGTCCATATCTTCAGATGGCCACGCAATATGGCTGGGCCAACTATATGTTTCAGACCAATCAGGGGCCGAGCTTTCCGGCGCATCAATTCCTGTTCGGAGGAACTTCAGCGCCCACCGCCGAAGACGACGCCCGGGGTACTTATGCTTCCGAAAATGTCGGCAAAGCAGGAATAGGTACCAAGGGATCCGCCGGATGCATCGCCGATGCGAAGACAAGGGTTCTGTTGATTGACGCACCCGGGGTTGAAACACGAAAGATGTATCCGTGCTTTGAACATCAGACGATGGGTGACCTGATTCGCGGCTCCCTCACGTGGAGATACTACACGCCCACACCTGGACATATCTGGACGGCGCCGACTGCGATTCAACATATCTGTCAATCGAGCGGGCCGGGCGGAAAGTGTACCGGGCCAGAGTGGACCAGTCATGTGGATCTCAAACCAGCCGACATATTGAGGGACATCACCAATTGTCAGTTGCGCAACGTTAGTTGGGCCATTCCTACCTGTAAGAACTCCGATCACGCAAAGTGCACCACGCCCTGGGGACCCTCGTGGGTGGCCGCGATTGTGAACGCGATTGGCAACAGCAGCAGGTGCGACCACAACAAAGGCTACTGGAAGAACACGGCAATCTTCATCACCTGGGATGATTGGGGAGGTTGGTACGATCATGAACCGCCGACTTTTCTGCCGCAACCGCAGGGCGACTACCAGTACGGATTTCGCGTTCCGCTGATCGTGGTGTCAGCCTATACGCCGAAAAATCATATCAATAATGTGCGGCACGACTTTGGCAGTATCCTGAGATTCATCCAACATAACTTCGGCATCGAAGAAGGCGCGCTCAAGTTCGCCGACGAACGGTCGAAGACCGATCTGATTGGCTTTTTCGATCTGGCGATGGCGCCGCGGCAATTCCAAAACATCAAAGCTCCAAAGAACGCAGCCTTCTTTCTTAACGATGGGACCAAAGGGGTGGGGCCCGACGACGATGAACAACCGGGTACGCCCGGTCCTCCTTAGGCCGGCCGTAAGTCTGATGTGAAAACTCGACACGGAATCAAAACTCTCTCATCGGTAGCACTGGCAATTGCGATGCTGTCAGCACCTGCAGGCGTTGCGCAGCGTCCGAAGGCTCAGGGGCGGAAGACTGAGCGCCCGCGACCGGACCCGTCACAGCGTATTCCAAAAGACAGATCGACCCTGCCGGTGATTCGCTATGTGCAGGGTTCGACCGTCAAGCTCGAACAATTAATCGGAGACGAAGATAAAGAGCTACATCAGCCGACACTGAGCCAAACCGTAACGCGTTACAAGTTGCAGGGCACGGATCTGGGTTACTCGTTCGATAACAACGGCAGCGTTGTTTTCTGTTCGGCGACACAGTTGGCGCTTTGGATCACGCGCTCGACAGCTTTGCTGCAACCGACGCTGCCGATCCCGAGCAAGGCGTTCGATTGGACTTCTTTACCAGCTTCAATCGTCCATATCTGACGGTCAGTCCGGACGGTATCAACATGGGAGCGTTCAATGTTCCGGTCAGCGGGATTAACATTGACGGTCAAGCGTATGTGGTCGTAAGAACCGATCACTCGGCTGATCAGAATCATCCAACCGATCGCTCGGTGCTCACAAAGTTTCACCCGTCATCGATCATTCTCAATCCTTCCTGGTTCGAGGCGGGCCGAACGATCTCTCGGCTTCCAGGCGGGCGCTTCATCAACATGTCGCTGCATCAACAACCGGGCCCCATCGCGGGCCTGCCGGGCAGTGTTCCTTTCATTTTGACATGGGGGACGGGTTGGTACCGCCACAGCGATGCTTACTTTGCAATCACTCCCGTTCCGCAATTCGAGAGCGGCAAAGGAACTCTCTTTTTCAACGGATTCGACAACGCCGGTGCGCCAACGTGGAGTCAGAACGAGTCCGACGCCAAACCGATCGTCGGCAACGGGACGATGGGCGATCTGTCAGTAACGTGGTGCGCACGACTCGGTTTGTGGCTGATGACCTATGACAGCCGATCGCCCGCTCAACCAGGAATACTATTTCAATATTCGCGGATGCCGTGGGGTCCGTGGAGCAAGCCGCAGGTTTTGTTCAATGCAACCAGTGACGGCGCGTACGGAAAATTCATCCACGACCCTGCGATTCATCCGGACGATGGACTCGAGGGACCGGTCATTGGAAAAGGCCAAAAGAATCCCGCCGCGGTTAAAGGTGGAACCTACGCTCCGTACGTCGTTGAGCGTTGGACGAAGGTTCGAGGTTCCGAACTAGATTTGTACTATGTCATGTCGACGTGGAATCCGTACGTCGTAATGCTGATGAAATCACGCTTGCGGATCGGGTAAACGCCGCGCGTTCAACTGAAACCGGCGCACGAGACAGAAGGAGTGCTCATATGAACAAGAAGACCTACGGCACGATTGCAATGGCGATGTTGATTCTAATTGCGGTCGCAGTACTGGCCGAGTGTGTCGGTGGTCAACGAAAAGGACAACCCGGCGCAGGCGGTCGCGGCGGTAAGCCGAACATCGTTTTGATCTTGACGGACGATCTCGATCGCAATCTCGGTACGATCGACAGGATGCCGAAGCTGAAACAAATGCTCGCCGGCGAAGGACTAACTTTCCCGAACATGTTCGTCAGCGAATCGTTGTGCTGTCCCTCGCGCTCTTCGATTCAACGCTCGCAGTACATCCACAATCATCAAGTCTACGGGAATAACGCGCCCGATGGCGGCTTCGAAAAATTTCACGCGCTGCATGAAGATGAATCGACGATCGGCACCTGGTTGAAAGCGGCCGGCTATCGCACCGGATTCATGGGCAAGTATCTAAACGGATATCCGGATACCGCGGCGCAGAATTACATCCCGCCGGGATGGGATGATTGGAGCAGTCCGGCCGGTGGTAATCCGTACAGCGAGTTTAACTACACGATGAATGAGAACGGGAGCCTGGTTCAGTACGGTAATTCGGCAAACGAATATATGACCGATGTGCTCTCGCGAAAAGCGATGTCATTCATTCAGCAGGCCGCCTCTGATCGAAGGCCGTTCTTTCTTTTCGTCGCGACGTACGCGCCTCATCAACCCGCGACGCCTGCTCCCAAATACGCCGGCGCTTTCCAGGGAGAGCAGGCGCCTCGTCCGCCTTCCTACAACGAACCTGATGTTTCCGACAAACCGGATTGGATCAAGTCGAAGCCGTTGCTCGGGGCACCTGCCCAGAACCAGATGGACAATCTCTTCCGCAAGCGCATGCAAACGATGCTCTCGGTCCGCGATCTGATTGAGAATGTGATCGACGCTCTGCGCAAACAAGGACTGCTCGACGACACCTACGTCATCTTTACTTCCGACAATGGATTTCATCTCGGCGAGCATCGATTGCATGCGGGGAAGTTAACGCCTTATGAGGAAGACATTCGCGTGCCTCTGTTCATTCGCGGTCCGGGAATTCCCGCTGGACAAGAGCGCCAGGAAATGGTTGCCAACATCGATCTCGCGCCGACGATCGCCGAACTCGCGGACGCGCGCGTGCCTGACTTTGTCGATGGACGATCCATGGTGTCGTTGCTAGTGAGAGACGAGAGGCCCGATCGCTGGCGCCAGGCATTTCTGGTCGAACAGGAGGAGCAACACTTTAATCAGGGACCACCGAAACGCCGCGTGCTGGAGCCGCAGGATTTGATGGAGCAGGAACTTGCCGCGAAACGACAGGGCATTCCCGCGTACGCTGCTTTGCGAACCGCGACTCATATTTATGTAGTGTATTCAACGGGTGAGAAGGAGCTTTACGATCTGACCAACGATCCGTTTGAACTCAACAATATCGTCGCGACGGCTGATCGGAAAATGGTCGATCAATTTGATAAGTGGCTGAATGCCTATCGCAAATGCAAAGGCGCCGGCTGTCGCGAGATCGACGCTGCTCCGCCGCGTTAATGAAGCAGGTGACTCCCTTGCCGCGGGTTGATTAGACTCGCGGTGAGCTTAAGAACAAGAAAGGAGTCACCATGGCTACGTATTGTGGGGTTGATTTTCATGCAAGGCAACAGCTGGTCAAGTGGTGTAACACCGATGATGGCGCGATCGCGCTGGGGGCGGGCGTTTCGCTGAAAGCCAAACTACGAAACCGCAAAGGCAAAGAGCGACTGCTGGGCTTAGCGGTAACCGAGACTCAGAGTCGGCAGCGTCAGGAATGGCTGGATTTGATCTCCCAGCTCAATAGCTACATCGAACGAGTGGAGAAAGAGTTGGAGTTGAGGGCTGAAGCTGATCAACGGGTGAGACTGGTGCGCACTCTCGATCCAATCCCGAGGCCTGACCCAAGTGCCCTTAGCGGCGCTTTGTGATAAGGTGAACCCTCAATGCTTAACCATTCGCGCCGATGAAGTCTTTTTATTTTAAGGGCCAGCGTCAGCTCCAGTCAGCAACCGGAGGCGGAGCGTTGCGAAGCGGGCTGGTAGCCGCCATTGCTCTCGCGGGCTTGTTCTCGCTAACGGTCTGCGCACAGCAACAACAGGCTAATCCAGGGACGCCGGTCGTGGTGCAGCCTGGCGCGCCGGGCCAGCCGACCCGGACACTGCCGCCATCGACGAGGGCGACACTGCCGCCAAGTGCGCCGGCAGATGTTCAGTTCATGCAGGGTATGATCATGCATCACGCGCAAGCGGTTGAGATGACCGCGCTGATCGAATCGCATACGGAGAACAAGGACCTCCGATTGCTGGGGGCGCGAATCAGCCACTCGCAGTCTGAAGAAATAAAATTCATGAAGCGCTGGCTGGAGGCTCGGGGAGAGCCGACTTCGCTGCCGATGCCGGAAATGCCAGGCATGGATATGTCTAACCAACCGATGCTTATGCCCGGAATGCTTACGCCAAAGCAGATGGAGGCTCTCAAAAAAGCAAAGGGCGCGGACTTCGACCAACTGTTTTTGACGGGGATGATTCAGCACCACAACGGCGCCTTGATTATGGTGAAAGACTTGTTCGACACTGCGGGTTCGGGGCAGGATGCCGAACTGTTCAATTTCGCAACGGATGTCGACAGCGGCCAACGCGCCGAGATCAGGATTATGCAAACCATGCTGGGGAAAAACCTCGCTAGTGTGGTGTCTCTAAAGTTCTCGTGACTAACCAGTCTGGGTTTTTTGAAGTTGTAGTAGTCTTCGGTCCCGTAGGACCTAATGTTTATAGAACGAAGGCTCCAAAAGATCCTCATCGCTCCGGAGGAGCGAGACATTTGGTCCAGTGAAAAGCAGGTTTCGCTCCTCTGGAGCGAGGCAGTTCTATTCGGTAGAGTTTCTATAGACATTTCGCCGCTCTGCGGCGAGGACAGGCTTCTTGTTTAGGACTTATTGTTTAGAAGTACTAGCGACACCACCCTGGAGGAGAAACGATGACTCAAGTACATACTATGACTTTCCGCTTACTCATAGCTTTCATTCTTTTCGGTTCGTTTGTTGCAACCAAGACGCAGGCGCAAATGCCTTCCCCTTCACCTTCATCGCCGCCGCCGTCCACCGCCGCGCCAGAAACCAAACCGGCCAACCAGAACGGCGGAGCGAATCCATTTGCTCCTGAACCGGCCCCGCCGCTACCGGCTGGAATGACCGGTTCAGATGCCGGTGACCCGCGCGCCAAACTGACGCCGGGAATGTACGACGCAGGTGAAGCAGCGGTGGGCATCAAGCACCTCATGCTGCTCAAAAAGCCTGACGCGTTTCAACTCGGCTCCGACGATCCTGATAGTCCGCAGGTCAACAAGAGTCTGGGTCTAATCGGCGTAAGCGATCCCTCGAAGATGCCCAAGCCGTTAAAGTTGGTTCTGGCTCAGCTCGCTTTTGCGAATTCGGATCTTGCGTTTCAGGGCAATCACCTCTTTCAAGGAAACTTTTATGGCGTCAGTATCTATGACATCTCTAATCCGGCAAAGACCACCTTGTTGACTTCGATGGTGTGTCCGGGTGGGCAGGGTGACGTGTCGGTATACAAGAACCTTATGTTCATGTCAGTGGAGATGCCAAACGGCCGCCTGGATTGCGGCACACAGGGATTTCCACCGGAACCGCCGCCGCCGGCAGGACAGGAGAACAAGCCGAGGTTGCCGGCAGCCCAAAAAGATCGTTTCCGGGGTGTGAGAATTTTCGATATTGCCGACGTCAAGAATCCGAAGCAGGTGGCCGCGGTGCAGACTTGCCGCGGTTCACACACGCACACGCTGGTCGTCGATCCGAATGATAAGAACAATGTCTACATCTATGTATCCGGCACCTCTTTTGTCCGTCAAAACGAAGAGTTGGCCGGGTGCTCGGGTGAAGCACCGGACAAGGATCCGAATACAGCGCTGTTTCGCATCGATGTGATTAAAGTGCCGCTGGCGGCGCCGCAAGATGCGCAGGTGGTATCCAGTCCTCGCGTGTTTATCGATCCAAGAACGGGCGCTATAGCCGGTCTGACCAGCGGCCCTACACATGGCAAGCCTGGAATGGAAATGGAAAAGCCGTCACTCACTAATCAGTGCCATGACATCACCGTGTACTCGGCGCTTGGGTTGGCGGCGGGAGCCTGCTCCGGAAATGGAATCCTGCTGGACATCAAAGATCCCGCACATCCAAAGCGTCTGGACGCGGTAAACGATCCAAACTATTCGTATTGGCACTCGGCCTCGTTTTCAAACGATGGGACAAAAATCGTTTTCACCGATGAGTGGGGCGGCGGACTGGGCGCGCGATGCCGGGCGAACGATCCGAACAAATGGGGCGCCGATGCAGTTTTCAACTTGAAGGATAACAAGCTCAGCTTTGCGAGCTACTACAAAATGCCTTCGGCCCAGGGCGATACCGAAAACTGCGTGGCGCACAATGGGTCGCTCATTCCAGTTCCCGGCCGCGACATCGAGGTGCAAGCCTGGTACCAGGGCGGCATCTCGGTGATGGACTTCACCGACGCGGACCATCCGGTTGAAATCGCTTATTACGATCGCGGGCCGATTGATCCAAAGATGCTCGTGCTCGGCGGCGACTGGTCCGCCTACTGGTACAACGGTCATATTTACGCTTCGGAGATCGCCCGAGGCCTGGATGTCTTTGAGCTGACGCCGACAAAGGACCTCACCCAGAACGAGATCGACGCCGCGAGAGCGGTTCGCATGTCTGAGTTCAATGTGCAGAATCAAGAAAAAATTGAGTGGCCGCGACAGTTGGTCGTGGCGAAGGCGTATGTGGATCAGTTAGAGCGATCACAAGGTCTGCCGGCTGATCGAATCGCAGCTCTGCGGAAGGCGATTCAATCTGCGGAAACCTCAAAGATGAATAAGTCGTCACTCGCAAAACTCAAGACTCTCGGAATGTCTCTGGACAAGAGCGCGGCAACGGCGAAGAGTGCGGCGGATGTAAGTCGAATGCAGGCGTTGGGGGAGATTTTGAGGAATCCGGAAAATCCTAAACACTAAAGCGGCATATTCAGACGTGGTCGAGCTTTCGTCCCGTAGGGACGAGATGTTTATAGCCCGCGACCGCCTTAAAATCTTCTCGCCTCTCGGAAGTTGCATTGCCACTTCCGAGAGGCGATGTTCTTTCTAATGATTCTGCGGTGCTATAAACATTTCGCCCCTCCGGAGCGAAGGCATCGAGCCGCCAAGAGTCCGCGGAGCGCACGCTCCGCGCTTCCGGCCCATGTGCTGAAATCTCGGAAGCCCAAACAGCCCGCAGGAATTATTGATAGCCAGTTTCCCGGCGCAGTGATTGACGGCGGGAGTTTTGTTGATTGCATCTTACGCGGCGTTCGCTCCACCGAGGTTGTGGAAGCAGGCGGCTCGATTTTGTTTCGCAACGTCAAGATTGAACCGGCCGAGAAGGGCCGCAGTTTTGAACTCGACGCCAACAGACGGGAGCGGGTCAGGCCTATTTTCCGTTTATTTGATACAATCGCGGCGCAGGAATGTGAGTACCACAATGACAGAACGCGGCAAAATTCACAGTGGAAGCATCGTCCTTGACGAGCCAATCGATCTGCCCGAGGGCACTGAAGTTGTTGTTCATGTCGAGCCTGTTGTGCACGAGCACCCAAGCGCGGGCGATGGAAATGAATTTGAGAACCTGCCTTTCTTTGGGATGTGGGCAGATCGCGATGAAATGAGTGACAGCGTTGCCTGGGTGCGGAAGGAGCGTGATAAGTGGCAACAACGCCTCGCGAGGTTTCGTCCCATAGGGACGAGATGTTTATAGCTCGTGACTGGCTGAAAATCTTATCGCCTCTCGGAAGTGGTGACGGCCACTTCCGAGAGGCGATGTTCTTTTTAGTGATGCGCGGCGCTAGAAACATTCCGCTCCTACGGAGCATCTTGGATGGAACAAATTTTTAATTTGCATTTTTCAATTTACAATCCGCTATTTCTTTTTGACGAACCCGCCGCCCTTAACCCAATGACTACTCCGCCGCTCCCCGAACAGATCGAACTCCATCGCGACCGCATGTGGCGGCGCGACGAAGACCTCCGCATTGAATCAGCTATTGACGCCGAACGCTTCATCGAAGACGTGGGCTTTGCAAATACGCTGACAGATGCCCGTCGCAGTGGGCCGTCGCTCTACATCGCGGTGTGCGGTCGCCGCGATGTTAGTTTGCCCCGCAACGTCCAAAAAGACAAAGAGACGCGCCTGACCTGGTACCTCAAGGACGAAGTCATGCGCCGCGGCCGCGTTTACTACGCGAAACTCACGGGCGGTCGCTCGATGTTTGTCGCGCCGCGCTTGATTAGCCATTTTGCCGCGGTGTGGATGCCGCGGCGGAAAGACGAGCCGATGGTTTTGTCAGACGCAGCCCAGCGGGTTCTCAAAGTGCTCCGGCGCGAACACGAACTGGCCACCGCGGACCTGCGCGCGGAAAGCCGAGTCACTGAACGGGCGGCGTTCACCCGCGCCCTCGATGAGTTACAACGCCAGATGAAGGTGATCCCTCAGGATGTCATTTATCAACCGTTTTCCTACATCTGGATGCTGGCCGAAGATCGTTGGCCGGAAGAGCTTAAGAAACGTGTCGCTCGCAAGACGGCCCTGCGAGAGATCGCTCGCGCATATCTGGCGGGCACCGGGATGACGTTGCTCGGCGAGACAGCGCGCGCCTCCGGTTTGAGCCGCGTTGAAGCGGGTTCCGGAAACCATCAACTGGTAGATGAAGGATACGCGATCCGCGTCAGGCAAGGGATCTACGCGCTTGCATCATCGAAGAACGGCTAACGTCCGAGGATTATCCGATCGGGGTGGCCTGCGATTTTTGCGATTCGCAGCGCCTCAAGTTTCGTCACGTAGGGGCGAGATGTTTATAGCCCGTGACCGCCTGTTCTTTTTAATGATTGCAGGAGCTATGAACATTCCGCTCCTCCGGAGCAACGTCCTAAACCTCACTGAGGAAAAATGGAGCGGGCGAGAACCAGCGCGATCGCGCCAATGACGGCGAAACCGAAACTTCTGCCTTCACGCCGCCAGAGCCACACGAGATAGCCACCTCCGATCTCGCAGAACCCGGCGATGACAAAGTAGAAAAGGGATTTTGTTACTTCCATGTTATGCCTCAGTCGTGCTGTGCCATACTTACGACCTAATGTGCGTGTCGATGATGTATGTCTGGATAGTGGTGATGGCTATGCACCATTCTTTCGTGACGATGTGGATGGCTGTGAGGCTCGCCCAACGGCGCTCCCTCATCATGCTCGTGCTGATGGTGTTCGTCGTGAACGTGTCGATGATCGTGCTCAATCGCTTCATGCTCATGCTTATGCTCGTGTCGTTCAGTCAGGTGCAACCAGACGCCAACTCCCATCAGCGCGGCTGCGATTACAAATTGATAGCTCAGATGATCGCGCAAGATCACGAGGGAGATTAGCGCACCGACGAATGGCGCCAGTGAAAAGTACGCGCCCGTTCTCGCGGTGCCGATGTGTCGAAGCGCCAGCACGAACAGGGTAAGACTCACGCCATAACCAAAGAAGCCGACCAAAGCGGCCAATGTCACGGTGCGGAGCGCAGGCAACGACGCGCCAGCGATTAGTGCGATAGTTAGATTCACTATGCCGGCAACGAGACCCTTGGCGGCGGCGATTTGTACCGGGTCTCCCGCTGAGACTCTTCTGGTGAGATTGTTGTCGATGGCCCATGCGAGGCATGCTCCGCTAATCGCGAGAGTGCCCCACAGCGCGCCCACCTCTAAACGGCCTACCCATGAGAGAAACAACCCACCGCACGTGATCGAGGCCATCCCCCAGGCGATGCGGCGGTCGAAGTTTTCTTTGAATACAAACCAAGCCAGGAGCGCAGTGAAGACGCCCTCCAAATTAAGGAGCAACGAGGCCGAAGAAGCAGGAGTGACGACCAGACCAACCATCAGCAAGACCGGGCCGATGATGCCGCCGGCAACGATTGCTCCCGCCAGCCACGGAAAGTCAGAACCTCTTAACTTTGCTTCTCCCGAACTGCTTCCTGCCCGCGAACGAAGCTGTGACCAGATCGCCAGACCAACGCCCGATCCCAGATATAGCAGTCCGGCAAGCAATACAGGCTTGGTATTACCCAGTAGGATCTTGGCAAACGGTGTGCTTGCGCCGAAGAGCATCGCTGCCAGCATGGCGAACGAGATTCCGGTCAAAGAGGTCTCTCGGCGCAGCCTAGTGGTCATGGCTCAAAACTCTGATCGGACGCGTGCGAGTGATTCTCGAATTCGACTCTGCGATTTAGTTGAGGAAAAATGGAGCGGGCGACGAGGCTCGAACTCGCAACTTTCAGCTTGGGAAGCTGACACTCTACCATTGAGTTACGCCCGCTCAAGAGCAACGATGAAGGCGGAAGGATGAGGGGATAAAACTCCGCTCCGCTCGGAACCATTTTCAAAGGACGAAGAAAAGATTATTGGCGACCCTGAAGAAAGTCAACAGAAGCATTATAATTATAATCTTACTGTTCATACTGTCTACGACTACCCATTACTGAATACTGTCTACTCAATACTGTCTACTGTCTACTGACTACTATCTACTGATCGGTATCGCTTCATCAATTCGTCCCAACGCCCTTGCGCCTTAAGAATCATGTCAGTAACTTCACGCACCGCGCCACGTCCGCCCTTTCGCTGAGTGACGTAATGGGCAATCATCTTGGTTTCATCGGCAGCGTCGGCAACAGCGACCGCCAGCCTTACTCGCTGCATGATCGGAATATCGGCAAGGTCATCGCCGATGTAGGCGCAATCTGAATCGGAAACATTTGCCTCGGACAAGATCTCTTCAAACGACTTTAATTTATCGTTAGCATCCTGACGCACATAGCTGACCGCCAACTCGCGAGCGCGGCGCTCAACAGCACTGGATCTTCGGCCTGAAATAATTGCGGTCTTCAATCCGGCGCGATGAAAAAGCGCAATCCCCTGACCATCATGCGCGTGGAAGGTTTTCTCTTCGTCGCCGTCCGCGAGCAAAGTCAGCCGACCGTCAGTCAAGACACCATCACAATCCATTAATAAAAGCTTGATGCGCTTTGCGCGTGCAGCAATGTTCTCAGTCTCAGGTTTCAAGTTTCTAGTCTCACGCTCTCTTGGATACTTTCATTTCACTTCAAAGTATTCAATGCCCGCGAGCTTCCACCCTCCGCTGGCACGGGCCAGTATCAATACCGCCGTACCTGAGTGTTCCACACCAAGTTCTTTTGTGTGTAATTCCACGTCAGCAGCCAGCCGATCGGCGTCGAGTTGTTCGGTGCGCAGGACACGAGTCTCCCACGACTCCGACGGAGTCCCGGCAAGTCCTCTAATGAATCGACCCAACTCTCCGGGTAGCACGAGCGCGTCCAGCTCAGACTTTCGTCCAGTTCGAATCGCAGCATCAACCTGTCCTAGAAAAGCCCTTGCACCTTCGTCGATCGGCGATGCCCCGCTCGCTGCTTCAGCACGAATTCGCGCGGCTCGGGCAGCCAGAGTTGACGGATATTCGGCGTCTTCACGCACCGCGTCGTTAAACCTGCGCGCGGCCTCGGCGGCCTGGCCTTGTCGCATTGCGACCTCGCCCAGGACAATGTCTCCCCATGCAAGTGATGCGGGAGTTGGCAAGCGTTCATCGAGCAACTGTCGCGCCTCTCGTAGCGCATCATCGTTTCGGCTTTCGCCGAGAAGCGAACGCGCCAGGATTACCCGTGCCTCCTGCATGCGTGGTGTGGCGGCGAGCATCTCGCGGGCGATCGCTTCCGCCCTGGAGTATTGCTGCGCGCCCAACAAGCGGGTCGCTTCGCTCAAGGCATTTGACGAGTTTTCTGAGCGCGGAACTACGTCGTTCGAAAAGTCGATCTGGGGATAAAATTTTTCGGGATCGACTTCCACGCGGACGATCTTCGACGCGGTCTTGAAAGCGACCTGGGCAAAGTCGTGGGCCGGAATCGTTCCGCGGACAGCGATGCGTTCGCCGGATTCAGTGATGGCGGCAACATTCACGGTCGCATCGATCGCGCCCAGGTTGCGTAGGGCCGAGACCCATTGACCACCTTCGAGACGCGGCAATCCGACCAGCAGATCCATGTCCGTGGTCTGATCCAATTCCTGATCGAGCAGAGTCTTGACAGATGCGCCGCCGCGCTCGGTAAGCGCGGAACGGAAACCAGGCAGCGTCAGTCCGTCCTGATTACTCTTCGCCGCTTGCAGGGAAGCTCGCAGCGCGGAGACAAAAGCCTCGCGGCCAACCGTATGATCGACCAGCCGCCAAACCATCGCTCCTTTGTTTCCAACTGTGTTGAAGTAAGTGTCGTCAAGCGCCGTGGTTCGCGACAGCGGCGCGTCGCGCTTCAGGACGGCGACATAGGCGAGCCGCTCGCGGGCCCGCTCGGCTTCGGCCGCGTCCGCGCCAAATTCTTTTTCAATGAAGAGTGTCGCTAGAAACCTGGACAGACCTTCGCGTAGTGCTCCATAACCTTCGCCGTGCACTCCCGTTTCTCCGGCGATGCGCACTCGCGCGATCGCTTCGGCAATAGACAACGCTGTGATTGCATCTATTTTGCTTCGCCTAAACGCGGCCGCGCTCAAGAGAATAGTTCCTGAGTCGTCGAATCCGGCGCCGCGCGCGACAGCTACCAGCCGCACCGGGGCATCTGAAATAGGCCCGAGTATGTCCGCAAAGAATGTTCTCGCATCAGCCGCCAGGCCCATTAAAGCATCCGCTCGTTTGCGTTCTTCCGCGCTTGCGCCTTTCAATAGAAACGCGCTGATCCCTTTCATGTTGCCGGCGCCATCGACTCGATCCCAGCTCCCGGTGACAAAAAACGGCATCGCATTTAACGCTTGTTCATAGACGCTGTCGCTGCCGTTCGCGCCCTTATCGATACCAGAGGCAATTGCGGTTGCGCCGGAAACGGTCAGATGAAATGGCGCCGCGTCAGCTCCACGCACGGCGAACCGCGTATTCAGTTGCGGATACCAGAGGGCATCCGGAAGGAACTGCGAGCCCAGTGAAGAGATGGCCGCGATTCCGCTATTTTCTTCCACGGGTAGTCGATAATCGACAGCGACGCTCGCGACGCCGTTCGGAGCGACGCTGGCGGGTAATCTGACAGTGATGCGCTGGGCGCCGCCGCGCGCTTCCGGCGTCAAGCCAAAAGTCGCGGTACTGCCGTCGACATTCACGCTTTTAACTTCGGCTTTGGAATTCACGCGCAAACTGATACTGGAACCGCCCGCCCGTCCAACATTGCGAAGCGAGACAATTGCCCGAGCATTCAGAGCGCGCTCGGCGGCAAGGTTATTAACAGTGATATCGAACTTCGCGATTTGCCAGACGGGGCGCGCCTCTTCCTGCGCGCGAGAAATGATTGGAAAAAGCGACAGTGCAAGGGAAATGATGAGAGTAAATCTACGAAAAGTATTTGTCATTTGACTTAAAAATAGAGGCGTAAACGAGAACCTTACGCCAGCGCAATTCTCTATCGACCGGCTGTCTCCGCGCGTCCACGCGCCAGCGCCTGAATCTCGCGCAGCATTTCCAGCAGCGCGCCCATACGCGCCAGCGGCAACATGTTCGGTCCGTCGGAAGGCGCTCGCTCCGGCGCCTCATGCACTTCCATGAAGACTGCATCAACGCCGCAGGCAACCCCCGCGCGCGCGAGCGGTTCGATGTATTGCGACAAACCACCGGTTGCATGACCCAGGCCGCCGGGGAGTTGCAGCGAGTGCGTCACGTCAAAAATAATCGGCACGCCAAACTCACTCATAATTGGAAACGAACGCATATCGACTACCAGATTGTTGTAGCCGAAACTGACGCCGCGTTCAGTAAGCATGATGCGCTCGCAGCCGGCGGCTTCTGCTTTCTCTACGATATTGAGCGCGTCCTGCGGCGCCAGAAACTGCCCCTTCTTAATATTGAGAGCGCGTCCCGAACGCGCGGCTTCCTGAATCAAATCCGTCTGGCGACAGAGAAAGGCCGGAATTTGGAGCACGTCGGCAACCTCCGCGACCTGCTCAACCTGCGCCACGTCATGAATGTCAGTGAGAACCGGAACACCGAGTTCGTTTTTGATGTCCTGCAAAATCTCCAGGCCGGCGCTCATTCCGAGCCCGCGAAAACTCCTGACTGACGATCGGTTTGCCTTGTCGAAAGAAGACTTAAAAACAAAATCGAGCCCGGCGGAGCGCGCGCGACCAGCGCATTCCCGGGCCATCATCATCGCGTGTTCGGGAGACTCGATTACGCATGGACCCGCGATGACTGTCAGCCGCCCGTCGCCGAAGGTTGCGTCGCCGACCTTGAATTCTCGCTTTCGTTGGATTGAACTCATGCAGGAAGCCGACCGTAACAGAAGACGCCTGATTTAGATGGCGAAGTTTCTATGACCCTCCGCCGGCGAGATCCTGAAAGTCTTCGATGCTGGGAAGCTCAGAAAGATCCTTCAAGCCAAACTGAATCAGAAACTCTTTTGAGGTGCCATACATCATCGGACGACCGACAGTCTCCTTGCGTCCTCTGGCAACGATTAATCGTTTGTCGAGCAGCGTTTTGATCGCCGATGGCGATTGCACACCGCGAATGTCGAGAATCTCAGGTATTGTTACTGGCTGTTTATAGGCGATCACGGCCAGAGTTTCCAGCGCGGCCAGCGACAGCTTGGCGCTCGGTTTCGATTTCAGATAAGCACGAATGTGCTCGTGATATTCGGGACGCGTGGCAATCTGCCAGCCGCCGGCAATTTCGCGCAGTTGCAAGCCGCCGCTGCGTCTATCGAATTCAGTTGCCAGATCCCCAATCGTCTCGTCGATGGTGGTAACGTCAATCTTCAGCACGTCGGCAATTGCCCTGGCGGCGATGGGTTCCTCGGCGACGAAGATCAATGATTCGACTGCGCCGCGAAGTTCAGCGGCGGACAACTCGCGCTCGCCTTCGATTTCAGAGGCTTCGTCCACTTCAACCACGATCGCGTTAGCAGCTTCAGCCTCAGACTCGGCAACTTCTTTAGTCTTTTTTGCCCTTCCGGCTTCGCTCATGATGATTTCGGTTAACTGGCCGCGCGCGCTACAATTTCGCCAAAGGTTTCCCGCTGGGACAACAAAATTTCGCTCAGTCGCACCAGTTCAAGGACCGAAAGAAACGCCACCACCAGCTCCCGACGCGTCCGCGCTTGCTCGAAGAAATGAAGCAGATTGATCTCGCCTGCTGACCGCACCATATTCCGCAGGCGTTCGATCATCTCGGCCATCGACACTTCTTCGCGCTCGATTTCTAAACGGATTTCTTCTTTGTGACGTCCGAGAATTTCCTGAAACACAGTCAGCAAATCGAAAAGTCCCACCGCCACTTCGGGATTGCTCTTATCCGTCTCTAATTCAGCGCGCGTAAACACGGCCTGTTCGACGGTGGAACGCGACCACAGCATCTGGGCCGCGGCTTTGAACTTTTGATGCTCGAGCAGCCGATCGACAAGTTCAGTGCGCGGATCGATCAACTCTTCTTCCTCGGCCAGCGGGTCGCGCGGCAGAAGCATGCGCGACTTCATCTCGATCAACTGGGCGGCCATCACCAGAAAGTCGCCGGCAATCGCGATGTCGAGCTCCTTCATCAACTGAAGGTAACGAAGGTATTCATCCGTGATGCGCGCCAGCGGAATATCATAAATATTTATTTGCTCCTGACGAATCAGGTACAGCAACAGATCGAGAGGGCCCTCGAACTCGCCCAGGCCAATCTTTAATTGATCGTTTTCGCTATCCGGGATGATTTCAGGCTGGGCGCCGATAACGCTGATTGTGGGAGCGCTTTCGGGCGCCGGCTCAGGCGCGGTGGCGGTTCCGGTTTCGTTTTGTAGCGTGTCTTCCATCAGGCGATAAACTCCAAGAAGTCTCGTTTGCAATTAGCAATCCGATGTCCCAACTTTCAACTTCTCGCGCCCAGCAGGCCCATGTTGTTTTTCGCCTTCTGGAGTGTCGGTCGCGCGATTGCCTGGGCCCTGGCCGCGCCCTGCTCAAATATCTCGTCTAGTTTACCATCATCGATGCTCCGCACGCGCTCCTGCAAAGGTTTGAGAAACTCGACCGTGACGTCAGCCAACTCTTCCTTGAGCTTCGCATAGCCCTTACCGTTGAAGTGCTGTTCGATCGCGTCTCGAGATTTATCGGTAAGCAGTTGATAGATCGTCAATAAATTGTTTATGGCCGGTCGCGCCGGATCGAATCGAATCTCGGTTCCCGAATCGGTGACTGCGCGCTTGAACTTGCGGCGCACGGCATCCGCATCATCCAGAAGCATGAGGCAGCCGGCATCGCTCTCTTCGTCGGACTTTGACATTTTCTTCGCCGGATCCGCGAGCGACATGATGCGGGCGCCGACTTTCGGAATAAAGGCATCGGGGACGCGAAATGTTTCGCCGTAATCGCGATTGAAGCGGATCGCGAGGTCGCGTGTCAGCTCCAGATGCTGCTTCTGATCTTCCCCGACTGGAACCAGATCAGTTTGATAAAGCAAAATGTCCGCCGCCATCAGCACCGGATAGTCGAACAATCCCACGCCGACATTCGCTTCCTGCTTCCGCGCTTTGTCTTTGAACTGAGTCATGCGTTCGAGCTCGGACATGCGCGTGACGCAGTTCAACAACCAGGTCAGCTCTGCGTGTTCCGCCACGTCTGATTGAATGAAGATAGTTGAGATTTGCGGGTCGATTCCCACGGCAAGATAGATGCGCGCCAGCTCCCGAGTTTTTTCGGCCAGCAATCCCGGATCCTGCGCCGCTGTGATCGCGTGCAGGTTAACAATACAAAAAAAACTCTCGTACTCCCTTTGCAGGGCCACCCAATTGCGCAGCGCGCCCAGATAATTCCCCAGATGAATATTGCCGGTCGGCTGAATGCCGCTGAAAATTCGTTTCATTATTAACTGGCGCCGAGAAAGAGGAGTCCGATAGCTAAGGGCATGACGACGCTGAAAATAATTCTAAAGACGCCGGTGAACATTGCAACTATCAATAACAGGAACCCAAACCGCTCCAGCGCTTCAAAACCGGATTCGAAACTTGGCGGCAGAATGCTCTGGAGAACTTTGCTGCCGTCGAGCGGAGGAATTGGCAAGAGGTTGAATACGCCCAGCGCTACATTCAGGGTAAAGAAAACCCATAGCAAGTCGACAGCCCCCAGCGCGATTATGGAATCAGTCCGAGCAGGCACGAGTCCGCCGTTGGTAATCTCGATAAACCCGGAAGAATAAAGCACGCGAATCAGAATCCCCGCTACGATCGCGATTATGAAGTTGCAAATCACTCCCGCCGCCGACACCCAAAAGTTGGCAACGCGCTTGTTTCGCCAACGCAGCGGGTTTACCGGGGTGGGCTTAGCCCAACCAATGACCGGGACGTGAGTAAAAAAAGCGATTGCCGGAAGCAGGAGCGTGCCGATGGGATCCACGTGCGCCACGGGATTGAGGGAAATTCTGCCCTGCAGCTTCGCCAGATCATCTCCAAAGTAGTTGGAGGTCCACGCATGCGCCGACTCATGGACCGACAATGAAAAAATCAGCGCCACCATCTGGAGAATAAATTGCTGGATTGCGCTACTGTCGATAGTTTCCATTCGCGGCAGTTGTTATTTCGTTTGAAGCCTTCGCGGAGCCTGCGCTCAAGACTGTGAAAGTAGCATACGTCTAACCAGAGTCAAAGTTATCTTCTTATGTGAATCGATAGGTTAGTCCAGCAGCGTGCCGTAAATACCAAGTGGCAAACTGTAGATCGTATCGTTGGTTGCCACCACCATTTCGCCGCTCGCACTGAAGGCGAGCCCGACGACATTCATTCCCGCGACGACCATCTCCGCGTTAGCGGCATCGGGTGGAATGCGAAAGATGCCGCGCCGCCCGCGGTACGAAGCGGCCACGTACAAGTTCCCTTCCTTATCGAACGCGAGACCCTGTGGACGCCCCAGGCCACGATAAAAGGCGCTTTGCTCTCCGTCTTCATCGACTCGGGTGATGACGTCAAAACTTGAGACTGTCGGACCGGTTACATACAAAGCGCCGTCAGGTCCAAACGCGAGATGATATGCCGAGACCGACGGCTCTAGCTGCACCCAGGCCGATCCCTCGCCGATTTCATTGACGCGATAAATGACACCGCTGCGATCCCCGACGAACATCTCGCCGTCGCGATTGAACGCGATGCCGGTAGCGATCCCCAGGTCGCCGGCGAAGGCACTAACCTCGTTGAGCGGGCCTACTCGATAAACTGAGCCGTCAAAGCGGCTGGTGATAAACATCTGGCCTGCTTTATCGAATGCGATGCCCGTTGGATTTGTGATGTCACCGGAGAATTCGCTCAGCTCTCCATCGCTGCTGAAGCGAAAAAGCGAAACGGGAATTTGTTCGCCTCTCGAACCTGACCGCGTAACGAAAAGCGAACCATCTTCAGGATCAAACGCAGGATTGGTCACCGGATGAAGATCTTCCGCGAGCTTTCTGCCCACGACGAACCGCGCGGCCACGGACGTTGCGGCCTGCTTCTGTCCAAGTGAGATCGAAAGCTCAACTTCGCCACCGCGTTTAGTCGGCGGCACAATCGCCAGAGCGCGTCGCGAGGTCATGGCCACAAGGTGAGCACGCTCGGTGCCAAACCAAATTTCGCAATCTCTCACTGCTGCTTCCGAGAGTCCCTCGAAGGCGACGATAACCTCGCCGCCGGGAATTCCCGCCGCCGGACCGCCTCCCAACACATGCCCCGATTGGCTCATTGAGTTACTCGCAAAGCGTACATGGTAGCGACCGAACGGCGTGATGTCTAATTGATAAGCTTTCACTATCAGCGTGACGCCGCTTCGGGCTTGATACGCGCCGGCACGTGCTATAATTTGCTGTCCACCCGGAAACGATCCAATCGTCTGCTTAATGAGAAGCCTTCACGGCAACACACAGGGTCTGAAGCCAAACCAGTTACGGCGAATTGAGAAACTATACCAGCGCCGCATTCCGCCCCACGAGATAGTCACCCAGGAGTTCGCGCGCCAACTGAGCGAGCTATCACACGAAACCCGGCGTCAGATCGGCGTCCTGATCGATCGCAAAGGCTACGTCGAATATGTCGTTGTCGGCGATGCGCGGCAAATTGAGTTGCCCGACTTCAAACGCATTCGTGTGGCACGCGATCGTTTTCGCGGGCTACGTTGTGTGCACACGCATCTACGCGGCGAAGAATTGACGCAGGACGATCTCACTGACCTGGCGCTGCTGAGGCTTGATCTAATCGCCGCGATCGACGTAGATCAAAGTACCGGACTGCCGGGCGTAGTGCGTGCGGCCCACTTGCTGCCATCAACGTCTAACGAGATTGAAATGAATGGCAACGCGCCGCAGTTTGAGTTTCTTGCTCCCGCTTTTCCTTCGCAAGTCAGTATTGATTTTCTGGAGTTGATTGACTCTCTCGAAGAAGAGATGTCGCGCAATCGCCGCGCGGCCCGCCGGGCGGACCCGCGCGAAAGGACCATCCTGGTAAACGTGACCACCGGCTCAACGGTTGACGCAGAGGACTCTATGGCCGAATTGCGTGAGTTAGCGGATTCGGCCGGAGTGGCTGTCGTGGGTGAAATAATCCAGAGAAGACCGGCGATCGATCCTCGCACAGTATTGGGCAAGGGTAAACTGAACGAGTTGTTGATTCGCGCGATGCAGGTCGGCGCCGATCTGATAATCTTCGATCGCGAATTGCAGGCGGCGCAGGTGCGATCAGTGTCCGAAGCGACAGACCTTAAGGTCATCGATCGTTCGCAGCTAATCCTCGACATATTTGCGCAGCGGGCGCAATCGCGGGAGGGTAAAATCCAGGTCGAGTTGGCCCAGTTGAAATACCTTCTGCCGCGCCTGGTGGTAGGTCAGGACTCTGCGTTCTCTCGGCTCGCCGGCGGCATTGGCGGACGCGGACCGGGCGAAACAAAGCTGGAAACCGATCGCCGGCGCGTGCGCGATCGCATCCATCGTCTGGACCGTGAGATCGAATCCCAACGAATGCGACGCCAACAACGTCGCAAGGAACGGTTGCGTCACAGGCTGCCGATAATTTCCGTGGTGGGTTACACGAACGCGGGAAAATCAACGTTGCTGAACGCGCTCACGTCAAGCCAGGTATTAGCCGAGAGGCGAATGTTTGCCACCCTGGATCCGACATCGCGGCGGTTGCGCATGCCGCACGATCAGGAAGTAATTATTAACGACACGGTGGGTTTCATTCGCGATCTACCGCCGGACCTGGTAAGTGCTTTTCGCGCAACGCTGGAAGAAATTGCCGATAGCAATTTGCTGATTCATCTGGTGGATGCCGCAAATCCGCGTTGTTCGCAGCAGATCGAATCGGTCGAACGGGTCCTGGAAGAGCTTCACTTTGATCAGATTCCGCGACTGCTGGTTTTCAACAAGGCTGACCTGGTTGACGACCCATCCCTGAAACATTTGCAGCGAGAAATACGAGGTAGCGATGCGCGAGACTGCATCGCAATTTCAGCCGTGCAACCGAATACTCTCTTACCAATGTTGGAAAGGGCCGGGGTGTTGCTCTCGCGGAGCCTGGTAAACAATACAGATCTGGAACGAACGCGCAGATCCGCCTAATCCTGATACTTAGCCGCGAACGATAGCCAAGAAATGACTCGACCACGCTTCACCTCAAAGTTCACTGACGTACGCAACGCGGTGCTCGGGTTTGTCCTTCGTCCATTCAACTGGTTCTCGCCCACAACTCAATTCCTAATCGGATTTGTGTTGCTGGTTGCTGTCACCACCATGCTACTCGCAAAAGCTCCTCTGAATCGCAGCCTTATCGGTTTAGTGGTGCTGGTGATTGCGGGTTTTTTAATTGCCTGGCGATTTGTTGAGTATCGAAGCTCCTCAGTCAATTTTGCTATTTCAAAGAAGCGCGCCTTCGCGCTGGTCGGCTCGGCGATCGTGGTTCAAACAGCAGTAGTGAGACTGGGACTTACAGTCGGCGACGGCATCGCCGGAAAGAGCACGCAATCGCCCTTCAACGATCCGGCAATTTGGAGCTTTGCGATTCCCTTTGCCGCCGCCTCACTTCTGGTGGCAATGTTGATTGATACAAAGCTGGGATTGGTTACCGGCGTTGTAGCCGCCATTTTTTCCGGCTTGATCGCGCCAAATGGCCAGCAGGTAACTTTCTATGCAATCGTCGCCAGCGCGGCGGCGATTTACGGAATCGGGGGTTATCGCGAGCGGCAGTCAGTAACTCTGGCCGGACTAGTCGTCGCGATAGTCAATGCGGTTACCGCGTTAGCCCTGACGATTTATGTTCAGCAACCTGTCAACTTGAAAGCGTCTTTGATGGTAATGGGCTGCGGTGTCGCGAGCGGCCTGCTGACCATAATCTTTACGGCGGGTGGTTTGCCGATTAATGAGTCGCTATTCGGAATCCTGACTGATATCAGGCTGCTGGAACTTTCGAATGCAAACCTGCCGGTTCTCAGACAACTGGCCTTGCGCGCGCCCGGCACCAATCAACATTCCCACGCTGTCAGTCAACTTGCGGAAGACGCTTGCCGGGCGATCGGGGCCAATGCGCTACTCGCGCATATCGGATCGCTTTACCACGACATCGGAAAAGTCGCGGCGCCTGATCACTTTGTTGAGAACCAAACCGGCGTAAATCCTCACGATCGGCTGCGACCAACAGCCAGCGCCAAAATCATTACCAGCCACGTGACTTATGGCTTAAAGCTGGCCAGGGAAGTTGGTTTGCCGAAACAGATCGCGGATTTTATTCCCCAGCATCATGGCACGCGCACGCTGCACTTTTTTCTGCGCAAGGCCCAGGAACAATCGAGCAACGGTGAGCCGATCGACGAAGCGCAGTTTCGTTATCCGGGTCCCAAACCACAGTTCAAGGAGAGCGCCATCCTGATGCTGGCGGATTCATGCGAGGCGGCCGCGCGCTCGCTTGCCCATCCCGATCCGGAAAGCATTCGTGAGATCGTTGTCAAAATCTTCGACGCCATCATCAGCGATGGACAACTCGATGAGTGCGGTCTAACCCTGCGGGAGCTGAAGCAGATTAGAGAAGCAATCGTCAGTTCGCTTACCGCCATCTATCATGCCCGAATCGATTACCCTGGATTCAACGTTCCGCCTTTAACTGCTTCGTTGCCCGGCGCTGAACCCGCCAAAGAATCTCGCGGTGTGACTTACGAAAAGGCCGCGGACGTTCCTATCAATAAAGCTGGGGAAGTTGAAGATGAAGCTATCTCGCGGCGAAGTTCGGACGACGCCGAGGCAGCTAAAATTTAGCGCGCAACTTTTGATAAGTCATTGATAAGGCTTCAGGCAGGACGCGCGTCTCAGCCACAGTCGTCATAAAGTTCGTATCTCCCGACCAGCGCGGCATGATGTGGACGTGGATGTGATCGGCGACGCCGGCTCCGGCTGAGCGTCCCAGATTCATTCCCACATTAAACCCGTCAGGACGATAAACTTCGCGAAGAGCGGTCTGACAACTTTTAGTGAGGTCCATCATCTCGTCGGTGATTATTTTGGGAACGGCATCGAGCTCTCCGAGATGAGCGTAAGGAACGATCATCAGATGACCACTAACGTAAGGATAGAGATTCAGGATGACGAAGTTGCTTTCGCCACGGTGCAGAATGTAGTTTTGTTCGTCGCTGGCAGGATCTTTTTGGGCAGCGCAGAAAATGCAGGTTGTTGGTTCGGGCATTTCGGCTCCGGCCGCAGCGATGTATGCGTAGCGCCAGGGACTCCAGAGTCGTTTCACAGTAAGACCGTGCGGCAGATTAGACCGAGGCAGGCGTGAAACCGTCAGCAGACCCGACTGAAGAGCTGGAAGTGCTGTCTTCGTTGATCATCTCCTTCAGTTCCTTTCCGGGTTTGAAATAGGGCACGCGCTTGGCTGGAATGCTAACAGCCTCGCCGGTTTTTGGATTGCGGCCGCGCCGCGCGCCGCGCTCACGCACACGAAAACTACCGAAGCCGCGCAACTCGATCTTCTCGCCCTGGTTTAGACTCTCGATGATGCTCTCAAAAACAATCTCGACCAGACGCTCCGCATCTTTTTTGGTCAGTTCGGCCGCATTGGCTACATCGTCGACAAGTTCTGCTTTAGTCATATCAACCTCGCTCGATCAGGCCGTTGCGTTTGGAAGATCGCGTTGACGAAATAAGCGTCTCAAGAGCGGTAGGAAACGCGCCAGTTACATTAGCAGAACGATCCGCCCGCGGCAAGGCTCAAGCGGTTGTCGCGGCAATAGTTTAGCCCGGAACCACTGTGCCGCTTATGGAGCGGTATCCCGGAATCATAACGCGCAAATTTCAGGCTACGCCCTCTAAGCTAACCTGGATGCTCACCATAGACGGGGCAGCAATTTCATTCCTCTTCAGATTTTTCTTCGACGCTAGCTTTTGCCGTGTTTCCGAAATCCGCCAATTCCCCAAGTGAAGCCATTCCACCGCCGGCCTCAGACGTGTAGACTTTCGTTTCCACAACCGGCTCGTCATGTCCAACCGCGCGTACTGAAAGTCCAATCTTCTTGTTCTCTGAATCGATGCGCAGAATCTTGAATTCCAACTCTTGTCCAAGTTGGACCGCGTCTTCCGGCTTGCCAACTCGATCATTGGAGAGTTCCGAAATGTGGCAAAGCCCTTCGAGGTTATCGCCTAACTCCACGAAGGCGCCAAAGCTGGCGAACCGTGCGATCTTGCCTTTGACCACGTCGCCCGGTTTGTGAACGGCTACGAAGCTCTCCCACGCATTAGGCTCGAGGTCTTTGATCGATAACGACATCCGCCGGTTGTCGGGATCCAGCGCGGTGATAACGGCGTCGACCTCTTGCCCTTTCTTCAAGACCTCTCCCGGATGCTTAATCCGTCGCGACCACGAGATGTCAGAGACATGGACCAGGCCGTCAACGCCGTCTTCGATTTCGATGAAAGCACCAAAGTCGGTTAGGTTTCGAACTCGTCCATGCACGCGCGAGCCAACCTGATAACGTTCATTAAGACTTCGCCAGGGGTTATCCTGAACTTGCTTCATCCCAAGACTGATCCGACGCGATTTCGCGTCGACCCCAAGGACCTCTACTTCAACGGTGTCACCTGGTCCCACGATCTTGCTGGGATGCTTAACTCGTTTTGACCAGCTCATTTCCGAAACGTGCACGAGCCCTTCAACTCCGGGCTCGAGCTCCACGAAGGCGCCATAATCCGTCACGCTCACCACCTTGCCGTTCAAACGCGAGCCGATAGGAAATCGTTCCTCGATGGTCTCCCAGGGATCGGGCAACAACTGTTTATAACCAAGCGAAACGCGTTCGCGATCGCGATCAAATTTCAAAACCTTAACCTGAACTGAGTCGCCGACATGGAACAGTTCAGAGGGATTCTGCAGCCTGCCCCACGACATGTCTGTTACATGCAGCAGGCCGTCCAGTCCACCCAGATCGACAAACGCGCCATACTCGGTCAGATTTTTGATTTGACCCTCGATGATTATGTCCTCTTCGATCTGACCGAGCGTCTCGCCTTTGCGGCCCGCGTTTTGTTCTTCAAGGATCGCCTTTCGCGAAAGGACCACATTCGAACGTTTTCGATTGAGCTTGATTACCTTCGCTTCAATTTCTTTGCCCCGGAGTGCATCAAGATTTCGCAAGGGCCGGGAATCAACTTGAGAGCCGGGCAGAAAAGCTGCTATGCCGTCAATGTCAACGCGCAAGCCGCCCTTGATGCGCTCGATTACCTTGCCTTTCACGGGCGTGCCTTGCTCATAGGCCTTTTCAAGATCGTCCCAGGCGCGCAACCGCACGGCGTCAGCGCGAGAGAGTAGCGGAAACCCCTCGCTGGTTTCCATATGCTTAACCAGCACATCGACTTCGTCTCCGCGTTTGACCGTAAGCTGGTCGCCTTCCATGAACTCGGCTTGATTAACAATCCCCTCGGACTTGTACCCAAAATCGATGACTACGCCGCGCTCGGTTATTCCGACGACGGTGCCGCGCACCACCTCACCTTCCTGGAATCCTGCCTGCTCCTGCTCAAACTTGTCGAGCAAGCTGCCAAAGTCCTCTCCTGATGGACGAGGCTCGTCTTCTTCTTCGCGCTGACTGGCGGCAGCCACGGAAGTTCCGCTAACGGCGGGAGTTGATGACACGGTCATTGTTGATTGGTTGGATCCGGTTTCCTTCGGCGGCTCGCTGGATTCTTTATCCTTAAACTCGTCGTTGGCCGGCGCTGTTTCTTCAGTGGACATGTACACTCCTGAGTCGACGTTCGCGCAAGTCCTCCTCGGGACTTTGCATACCAGTCAGACGATCATTGACCAAAGAAACCACAGTCGCTATCACACTGAGACTCATCTGGCCGATGTGTTTGCGGTGCTAGCCGGATTTGAAGTGCGAGGATGCGAGCTTAGAGGAGTTGGAAAAGAAGGTTAAAGTTTTCGATTTCCGTGACGCCCGTAGTCTCACCACTTGGTCCGACTATCACCGGTCGCGTGACCGGATGCTTCGGAATTTACACGTCGGTGTAATCGAGTGTCAAGGCCACAAACGATTGCCGTGACGTGCCGATTCTATCCTGTGCGATCGGGACCACACTATTGCTGGGCGCCATTAGCAAGAGTGTTGGGGTTACGAGACACGACATACACACCGGCCGAATGTGAACCAACAAGCAGTGTACTCTGAGTTCGGGCATCAAAAGCCAGCGCCCAAATGCGCATGCTCGGCAAGTGTTGGTCGCGCGAGTCAATCCGCGTCCAGTTAGCTCCGGCATCTTCAGAGCGATATACACCACCGCCGATTTCTCCCCTCTGATAAGCATTGCCCACAAAAAGCTCATCGGTATTTCGCGGGTTGATCAAAATACTGGTGAAGTCTCCGAAGGGAAGGTTTCCGCCACGACGGGTCCAATGTTCTCCACCATCATGTGACGAATAGAAAGCCTGTTTCGTCCCGAGATAGACAAAAGAAGAGCGTTGCGGGTCCTGCACTATTACATTAATCGGGGCGTTGGTAGGAATACCGCTCAACTGTTGCCAGGTATCACCGCTATCTCGCGATACCAATACCCCGCTCAGCGCTGTGCCAATCCAAATAGTCGAGGGGTTCTGAGGCGTTGTGGAAACACAAGTTGTGCGCGGATCGATTCCGCTTCCGTACAAGACGCGGTCCCAGCCCTGCGTTGGATCGAAACTGCGGTAGAGACCTCCGTTGGTCGCCGCCAGGATTCCGATTCGGCCAGTCCGATCCGTGAAACTCACGAGCGCATTCACTGGTTCGGACAGGACCGGAACGTGAGCAGCCGTGGCTGCACCCGAACTGCTGTCAATCCCCAGAGCTGCCAGGGTAGTTTCGTCAAGCTGGCCTGAAACAGTTAAGTAGCGATCGGTTTGAAATCGTTTGATGGCGGCTATTGTTCGAGGGCCCAAATGTCCGTCAGCCGTTCCTATTTCGTAGCCGGCTCGATCCAGAGCTTCCTGCGCTCGCTTTACAACTTCGTCGGAAAGCTGCGTCTTAATTGGCGTTTGAGTCGTCGTCTGTGGTCCTGCGGGTCGTTGAGGAGCACTTGTGCGCGCCTGGGCCAGCGTTCGTCGCACGGTTGAGCGCGCCGCCGGCCGTTTTCGCCTCGGCGCTGTGGGCGGCTTTGCGGCCGTGACAGGCGCCCAGGAGCTGCCGTGATCCGCCGAACGATATACTCCCAGGTTAGTTCCCAGATAGATTACATTGCCATCGTGGTCGTCCTGCAGAATCGAATAGCCAATCAAGCGCGGCGGCATGTTGCGCATGCCGGGCTGCCAGGACAGGCCGCCGTCGTTGCTGACGAAAAAGAAGCCACCACCCGTGGCCGTGTTAATTGTTGTCGCATAGATTCGGTTTGGCGCAATGCGGTCTGCCACGATGGTGTTCACAAAGCGGCCGCTGTATCCGGCGTTGGTCGGTATGAAGTTCTTCCCGCCATCATACGAGACCATCACGCCGTAATTGTTCGTGCCGATGAACACGGTGTTGGGATTTCGTTTATGTACCGCGATTGAGTTGATCTCGAGTTGTCGCGAAGTGGTAACCATCCATGAATTGTTCTCGCCGCCTTTGCCTGAAAGCCAGAATCCTTCGGTCGTTCCGGCAAAGACCAGTCCCGCAATTGACGGATGCTGGAGAATCGCTCGCGTTCGTCGCGATTGCGAAGGAATGCCCTGAACTTTTCGCCAATTATTACCGCCATCGCGTGTGTCGTAGATGCCGCTGCACGCCGAGGCAATGATGTGATCGGGGTTACGTGGATCGATGTTTATGGCAAAGATGTCCGAATCATCAATCATTCCATTTTTGATAATTCTCCAACTCTGGCCGCCGTCAGTGCTCTTGTAAGGAAGATACCAGGTGCCGGCATAGATCACATTTGTGTTGCGCGGATCAATAGCCAATGATTCGACATCGACTAAGCCGGGCGTGCGCGAAGTAGGAAGTGGGGCCCAGGTCTCGCCCGAATCCGCTGAACGAAAGATGCCGCTGATTGTCCCGGTTAACAAAATATGGGGATCCGACGAGGACTGTGTCAGCGAATGCAGAGCTTCGTTTCTTAACTCCGGCGATTCGCGCCAGGTCACTCCGCCATCAGTTGATTTGAAAAAGCCCCCCGGTTCCTTGTGACGGTGTGTCGCTACGTAAAGCACCCGCGAATTTCGCGGATCCACGATGATGTGATCGACAAACAGCGGTCGATTGAGGTTGGCCAGCAATCGCCAGTTATGTCCGCCATCTGTCGAAGTGTAAATTTGGCCGTCGAGAGTGCCGAAATAAAAGCGATCAGGATCGTTCGGATCAACCACCAGAGCGCGCACGTCTCCCCCGGTTGGGCCCGTTATTCTCCAATCAGAATATGAAGCAACATCACCGCTCCCGTCCGCCTGCGCAGCCAATCCAACTCTGCCTGAAGGGAGAAGTATGCAAAAAACAGCTGCGAAAAAGAGACCATAGGTAATGCAGATTCTAAACTTCGACTTAAACAACATTCGCCTAACTCCAAATACCAGGAAACCAAAAACCCGACTTGCGTCGGTTAACGAAATCCTCGCGCCTGCAAGAATTATACCTTAGATCGACGAGTATGCTAGCCGATTTTTGGACTCAACCTCCGACGTGAAGCCAGTTCAAGCCAGGCAAGGCGAGATTCCCGGGGATGAAATGCGGCCCGGGTCAGACCAGAGTCGGATCGTCACACAAAAAGCGAAGCGGGCGATGCTTCATTTTGGAAGCATCGCCCGTCTTCGGAAGAAGGTCACGACTTCAGAATGTCGCGAGCGTTTATATTGCTTCCGGCTTGCGCCCGGAAGAAGAGGTTCTTATTGCTCCTCCTCTTCGCCTCGCCGTCGGTGCGGCCGTCTGTAGCGCACCGGTTTCTTCTTGCAATCTGGGCAAGGTGAAACCGCGCCCGTGGTATCTGGCGTCGGTGCAGCTGCACCTGACGGGCATACCCACAGCTCAACCTTGAGCTCAGGCATGCAACCGCCATCAATCACCGTGATCCGACCAGCGTCAATGCCGCGGGTGTTCACGAGGTAGTCTTTGGCGCGATTGCCTCGAGTCATGCCCTCGCCCTCGCACGAGCCATAAACGATGATGTAGCCCGTTGATGTCGGTTCGTTCTGCAACTGAATTGCGTAGTTGTCGAGACGGGCCTTCTCGTCGTTGAACCGGATGTTGCCGTACTCGTCAAACTTGCGACAGTTGGGTTTCGGAACACCGACCTGCGTGCTGCAAGACGCCGTTCGCGGGCAACTTGGATCAAGCCCGCCCAGTTCAACTGTGGCGGTGACCGTCTGACCGCCCACCGCAGTAGTATCGACCGTGATCGAGGAGGTTCCCTGACCACTGCTAATCGTTCCGGCCGAGACTGACCAGTTGTAGGTCTGCGTGCCGGGACCGCCGTTAACATTCGCGGTGAAGGTTATCGGATTTCCGACCTGTACGCTGTCCGGACAACTGACAGCGACCGTTGGACACGGAAGTTTGCAATCCGGACAAGCCGCGACGGTAACCGTGGTTGACGAGAATGCGACGCAGCCGCAGCCGTCGTCAACTTCAACTGTCGCCGTGTACGTTCCCGGTGTGACGCCGCTCAGGTCCCAAGTAGTATTCGGACCATCACCCGTGATTCTTCCACCGGTTGTAGACCATGTATAAAGCAAGGTGTCACCGTCAGGATCGCTTGCAGTAGCCGTAAGCGCCACCGACAAGCTCGGCGCCGTTGGACAAGAACCTGATACTTGTCCTGGCGGGCACGGCAAAGTGATCGACGCCGTTGCCGCTGACAGGCTCACTACTGGCGGCCTATTTGGTAGAACCGGCTCTTCGCGTCTGTTGCGATGTCCCGCAAATACCTGGACGATGAATCCATTCGGATCATCCGAGAACCTGAAGCCGCTAGGAAATCCTCCGACGGTCGTACCCGGGACTATGACTATTCCGCGCCCCGGAACGAAAATACCACTTAGTTGACTTACTGGAATCGTAGTCCCTGTAGTCGTGGCGTTGAAGCGACTGGCGCTCTGCTCGTTTAAGTGCCTTCGATAAGCCACCCCAAAGCCAAACCACCGTCGCGGGTAGATCTTAGCTCCGGCTACCAGGTCCAACGGATTGTTGTTCAGGGCATTCGGTGTGTGGCCGGCGACATAACGCGTGTCGCGAAGCTCGATGATCGGTTGAAAATGCTTATTTACCGCAAAGTCGGCCGCAACGCCGGTCAGAAACTCATCCGGCATGTCCAACATTACGTGGCCGCTGGGATCTTTCGGATTACTGTTGCGAATATAACCGCCATTGACCGAGACCGTTACCACCTTGCTCAAACGACCGGAGATGAATCCAATCAAGCCGAAATCACCAGGCCTGCCACCCGATCCGGCGCCTTTTTGGAGATCTGTGAAGCCCCTAACGGTGTCGCCCGTATCATGGTGCCAACGGAAGAATGGAATAATTCCTACTCCGAGTGGATTGTTAGGACCAGTAAACCGAATCTTTCCGCCGAAAACGAAGTCCGTTTCTTCCGACGAACCCCACGATCGGCCGAGAAACGGAGCGTCCGGCAAATACGACGGGGCGATTGTGAACGTTGTTGGAGTGATGATCGGGTTCAGTGGGTTCGGGTTAATCGGTGGCCGGCAATTACCGGTCAAGGCCGTACATGGCATGACCGCCGTCGCCAGCACAATGCCGGGAAGAATACCGCCAAACGCCGAGCCGTAACCGGGATAATTGGCCGCACTTCCGAAACTACCGCCTCCACCTGTGGGTGCACCCAGTGACAGAATAAACCCGCCTGCCGGGATCGTTAAGCCATACGTTCCGGCTGAACCGCCGGCAAATGGATACTGTACAAATGGCTGATTACCTGCTGGACGGAATAAGGGCGAAAACAACGTCCCGCCATTGCCGGAGTTTATCGGCGCCAGAACGATCGCCGGAAAGGAGAAAGCTATGTTTGGCAGATAGGCGCCCGACAAATTTCTCAAACTGTTAGCCTTAATGCCACGCCACGCATTCACCTTAAAGAATAATTCGATGTGATCGTTGAGTCCGATGTTGAAACTTGCCGGGATATCCGTGATATCCACGTCGCCAGGATCGCGGTCATAGTTGCTATACGCAATACTGAACGTGAATTCACCACGCCGGATCGTGTCGCCATCATAGACTGTGAACAATCCTGTCGGGCCGCCCACCGGGCCGCCGGTGCCTACCGCCGGTGACTGGTTTCTCGGATCTGAATCCGATCTAAGCGTCTGCGCATGCGCAACAACGCACAGCATGAAAGTAGCGAGGGCACAAAAGAGCACTTTCTTTGCGAATCTCATCGCGATCCTCCTGCGACATGAGTAAAAGTTTTCGCGACCGAAAGCACTATCTCGCCGATGTTCCGAAGTAATCTTCGATTCATTCTTGCGATGGCTTTCGGACGACCTAAACTACAAGCGTAAATCAAGAACGGTTTGTCACTGAACGCACCTCAGTAAAAGCCGCTCTCTAATGAAGGAGGGTAGCCCCTCCCTGATGTCAATCACCAAAAGCTCCCTTATTTTAGTAAGGGGAGCAATCAGGTCAACCAATACTCAGCACCCGCAAGCCCAGTTGCTTCGCTGCGCGAACCCAGATTCTTGCGGGTACAAATCATTCGAAGCCTACCACTACCCCACCCCGAAATCAATACTTTTTCACGACTTAGCTCCAAATTGTTTATGTTTTTTCCGTCACGCGTAGATACCCCGCATGCGTGTGTCATAGGCCACCCGGTCGATTGCCAGCATATAGGCAGCCGTTCGCGTGTCAACGGAGTGAGAATCGGCGTAGCGACAGAGGTCGTTAAAGCTTGCGACCATCGTGTCGCTCAGTCGCTCATTTACTACATCTTCGCGCCAAAAATAGCCCATCCGATCCTGCACCCATTCGAAATATGAGACGGTTACGCCGCCGGCATTCGCCAGGATATCCGGGATAACGAAGATTCCTTTTTGATAAAGTATCTCGTCCGCGGCCGCCGTCGTTGGGCCATTGGCCCCCTCTGCCAGCACCTTGCACTTAAGCCTCTCCGCGTTCTGCGAAGTAATCTGGTTTTCAGTGGCTGCCGGAACAAGCACGTCACAATCGAGTTCCAAAAGCTCTGCGTTGCCGACGCGTTCACTGCTCTCAAAGTCCTCAAATGATCGCGTCGTCTGCAGATGTTTCATCGCTGCCGGAACATCAATCCCGCTCGAATTGTAGATACCGCCGTGAATGTCCGACATTCCGACTACCTTGTAACCGGCCCCGTGTAGCAGCAGCGCGGCGATGCCCCCAACGTTTCCACTCCCTTGCACAACGACGCGAGTCGTCGAAGGCGTCATGTCGAATCGTTTGACCGCTTCGTTGATGACGAACAACAAACCGCGGCCGGTTGCTTCCCGCCGGCCTCTCGATCCTCCCAGGTCTATCGGTTTCCCAGTAACCACTGCATTGACCGTGTGGCGTGCATGCATCGAATATGTGTCCATGATCCACGCCATTGTCTGTTCGTTAGTATTCATGTCCGGCGCCGGCACATCCTTCTCCGGGCCAATGAAGTCAAGCAACTCTGACGCGTAACGACGGGTCATTCGTTCCAGCTCACCGACTGACATTTGAATGGGATCGCATATGATGCCGCCTTTGGCGCCGCCAAACGGAACGTTAACGACGGCACATTTCCAGGTCATCCATGCTGCCAGCGCGCGAACTTCATCAATCGTGACATCGGGAGAGTATCGAATGCCGCCTTTTGCTGGTCCGCGAGCAAAGTTGTGCTGCACCCGAAACCCTTCAAAGACCTGAATGCGACCAGAATCCATTCGCGTCGGGATGTAAACCTTTAACTCACGATTCGGGACGCGCATCACGGCGTACAAATCAGGATCGAGTGACAGCAACTGAGCCGCGCGATCAAATCGCGACATCATCGATTCGAAAGGATTGTCTTCCTTGATCTCTTTGATGTCATCAACCAACGCAGTCGACATGGATGAATCTCCTATCTTCTACTTTAGAACTTCATTCATGGCACCGGTGCGATAGCCATGCAGGTCAAGCGTCACGTATTGGAATCCAAGCTCGCGGAATCGTTTGGCCAGCTTGTCAATCAGTTTCAAGTCGAGGACGCGGCTAAATTCCGCGGCGGCAATTTCCAGCCGCACCAATTTGTCGTGATGACGCACGCGAAATTCGCGAAAACCAAATTCACGAAGTATGTCTTCTCCGCGATCCACGGTGCACAGTCGCTCAATCGTCACGGGCGTCCCATAAGCGATGCGCGAGGACAAGCACGGACTGGCAGGCTTATTCCATGTCGGCAGGCCGGCGCGAAGACTCAACACTCGCACCTCGTCCTTGCTCATTTCAACTTCTATTAAAGGACTTCGCACTCCGAACTCGGACGTGGCCTTTCGCCCCGGGCGATAATCTCCGAGATCATCCGTGGTCGAGCCATCTGCAATAAAGGCGCATCCGGAGCTGGACGCGATCGGCCGAAGTTTCTTGTAAAGTTCATTCTTGCAGAAATAGCAGCGATCTCCAGCATTTGCGACGTAGCGTTCGTCGTCCATTTCTTTGGTCTCAATAATCTGGTGCCGGAAGCCAAAATCCCGCGCGATGCGCGCCGTCTCCAGCCGTTGATACGCCGGCACACTTGGCGATTCTCCGGTTGCGCAGAGCGCTCGATTACCGAGTTCCGCAGTCGCCAGGTAGGCTAAATATGTGCTGTCGACCCCGCCCGAAAAAGCGACGAGGACAGAATCCATTTCGCGAAGCAAACGCCGTAACCGCTGTTCTTTTTCGTCGGTAGCGCTCGAGACGCTCGAGTAACCAGACTCCGGACCTCCCGAACTCGACGGTAATGCAACTGACTCGGTATCCCTTTCGATGGGCGCTGATGTTTGTGACAATTTGAAATCCTCCAACGACGCAATAGGACGACGCCTGGCGAGACGTTTTCTCGCGGAGGCTGCTTACTTTAATTCAGAGCCGCGTTAATAAGTTTCGCGCAAAATGGTAACGCAAGCAGGCAACCTGCGCAACCGGATCATTCGAATCAAGCGCAAGCTAAAGGCTTTTAGACGCAACGGAACTCTGCGTGCTAACATCGAAGCACAACAAGGACGCCGTCCTTTATCAACTCGACAGGCACAATGCATTTCTTATCGTTAAACCGGCGACTTTTTTTCATTGCGGTTTCCCTCTTACTAATATCGATCTGTTGCCCGCCAGTGACCGCTCAAGTCGATGACATCACCGGAGGCGACAGCGATCCCATTAAGCTATTTGAACGCGGACAGAACGCTCACGCCAAAGGCGATCTCGATCATGCTCTTGCCTTTTACGAAGCAGCGATTAAGTTGCGTCCGGAATTTCCCGAAGCAGAATATCAACGGGGCATCGCGCTGGTTTCGCTGAATCGGCCGGGCGAAGCTGAGAAGGCTTTTCAACGAGCGATTGAACTGCGTCAAGATTGGCCCTTACCGTATAGCGCCCTGGCCAATGTCCTGGTGCACGGAAATCGCGACAAGGAAGCCGAGCCTTTGCTGCGACGTGCGCTTGAACTGGGCGCCAAAGACTATCTCACCCTGGACGCGCTCGCAGCGTTGCGCTTGCGCGCTAACGACAAAACCGAGGCGATGACTTTGGCCAGGCGCGCGACGATAGACGCTGATTCGCCGGCGTCGGCGTGGGCCTTGCGCGCGTTCATAGAACGTGACGCCGGAGATAAAAGCGCAGCCGCGATCAGCGTCGAAAGAGCGTTGGCAATTGACGATCGGAACGTGGGCGCTTTAGAAACCCGCGCTGAGTTGCACGCCGATTCCGGTGACTACGAACACGCGATCGCGGATCTTAAGACGTCGCTTACCTTGAAACCGGGCGATAAACAGCTTTCGCTGCGTCTTGCAAGATTGTATGAACTAGACAACAAACCGGAGGAGATGCGTCGCGTCTACGAATCTATCGGCTACGAGGTCGACGGACCAGGCGTGTTGCCAAACGCCCAAGCCAGGGGAATCATCAACGTCGCCGGAACACCGGAAGAGATCGCGGCCGCCAATAGTGACGATGCAAAAATTGCGCGCCCCGCACTCGAGAAACTAATCGCCAGGAACGCGAAGAATGCCGCTTTGCTCGCCCGACTTGGCGAAGTAACCCGCACCAGCGATCCGCAAAAGAGCCTGGAAAGCTATGCCGCGGCCAACAAACTCGACCCCTCCAATCCCACGTACGCTATTGGGTATGCGGCCGCGTTGATTCAAACGCATCGCTTTGCTGACGCTGTGGCAATCCTTCGCCCGGTGACTGCCAGGGCCCCGAATGAATATACTGCTCATTCGAATCTGGCGACCGCGCTCTTCAAACTCAAACAGTACGATCAGGCTTTGCCCGAGTTTGAGTGGATGGTCAACGCTCAGCCGGAGCGGGCAATGACCTATTTTTATATTGCCATCGCGCACGATAATCTTGGAGAATATCAGCAGGCGTTGGAGGCCTACGAAAAGTTTCTTGCGCGAGCCGATGCAGCCAGGAACCAATTAGAGATCGATAAAGTAAATCTTCGGCTGCCAAAGCTGCGCGATCAGATCAAACGTGGTCAGGGGACAAAGAAGAAGTCCTGACAGCGACCACGCATGCAGAAAATAGAATCATGCCTTCGTCTCGGCACAACATGATCGGTTCGGCCGCGCTTCCGGTTTCCACGGTGGTAATCTCAATCGCGTGTTTGTTTGTCTGCGGATCCACAACCGCGCAGTGGGTCAAGCCTCACAGTCCGCAAATGTCCGCGCCGCCGCCGATGAAATTCGTTTCGCGTGACGAACGGGAACAGCTCAATGGCGCCGCCGATCCGAAAGCGCACACGCGCATCGCAATCGATCTGGCAAGTGAACACCTGAGCCATGCCGAACAATTCACGTCGCAAAAAGAATATGACGCTGCCGCGGAAGAAATTGGGCGTTACCTCGGCCTCATCGATGACACTTTGCGCTTTTTGAGCACGATGAATTCTGATAAAGCCAAGACCCGCGATCTTTATCGCCATCTCGACATCGCCCTGCGCGGCCAAATGCCGCGGCTGACAGTGATGCGCCGCACCACGCCGGTTGAGTACGCCATAAATATCAAGGCGGCCGAAGATTTTGTGCGCAACGCTCGCTCTGACGCGCTGGATTCGTTCTATGGACATACGGTTATTAGGGACGACGCAGACAGGAAACCAGAGAAGGCCACGAAAGACGCGACTTCCGCGCCGGACACCAAACACCCGTGATTCAATCGCGCGCTCAACCAGATAATTCGCCGAACACTTTAACGGTGCGAGCCTCTCAGTCGCCGAGAAAGCACCGCTTGTTCTTGCTTGTGCTCGTGAATTTCGTTGCCCTTCTGACCGCGGCTCCATCGCGGGCGCAGGACGGCAACCGTGACCATCTCACGCCTCAGGAAAGCGATATCGTCCGCGATACTCAGGAACTCGATAAGCGGATTGACGTCCTGGTCAAGGCGGTGGAGAGAAGATTCGCCATCATCAACGGCGCACCCGATCCCGCACTTAAGGCGTCGAGTGCCGCAAAGTCAAAGAAGAAGAAACCGGACGAGGAGCAGGATTGGGGCGAATCGCCGAAAGGAACTCGCGCTGAATTGATCGGCGACGCCGCGGGAATTCTGGACGAAGCAATCACGAACATCGACGATGTGAGCCGTCGTGATGAGAAGAACCCGCTGATCGGCAAGTCGCTTCGCAAACTCGCTGATGCGACCAAAGGCTTCTTGAGTCAGCTCGCGGCCTTGCGTCCGCAGGCGAAAAACGCGGATGAGCTTTCGGTCATCGAACGAGCGATAGATTACGCCCAGCAGATCGTGGAAGCTGCGACGAAAGCGCCAGCGCCGATCGAAGATTCAGCCAGCAAGAAAAAGAAGCCTTAGAGTTGGCCTGGCTTCTGCTTTTAGCGGCTTTGCCGCTCGATGTGCGGAAGGTCTCTGACCTTCCGTGGAGCGATTAGAAAGAAATACGGGCTACGCCCCGAACCACGGGCGGAGCCCGTGTAATTAGCTTCGGCAACGGTAAGGCAAAGCCTTACCGCACATCGGGCGGCACAGCCGCTATCGTCCACAGTCACTGCTACTAACGATTGATCAATCTCGCGCTCTTTTCAAAACTTCACTTGCGCGTTTGATTGCCTCGGTAATTCGACTCGCGGCTTCGGCTGCATTTGCAGTGTTCCGATCTTCGATTGCCTGACGCAAATCCGGCAGCGGCAACGCAGCATAACCGGTATAGAAACCAGGCGCGTAGATTTCATGCTTGTACCAGGCGCGTCCGTGCAAACCACGATCGTCAGTCAGCGCGCGTTCGGCTTCGATTAACGCATCATTGATTTTCTTCAGGCGGGTTGCTGCGCGTGAGTAGGTGCCGTTGCCCTCGCGGGCCTTCTGCAAGTCCACAAGGTCGTCACGTTTTGCCTTTTCAATTTTCGTCGCTTCGTCGGCGAGATCGTCAATCGCGCGAAAGATCGATTTCGATTCGTAAGAGTCGGCAGGAAACCTGCCTCGATTGGCCAGCCGGTTGGTTTCCGTCACGAAATCGCGAAGCTGCTTTGCATAGTCGGTGTAATCGAGCGGCAGACTATTCGCGCCTGCCAGGCGCAAGGCGACCGTTCCCCAAACCTGCGCGGCAGCGACGTGATACTGGAACGTCGGATCGCCGAAATGCGACATCCAATAAAAAGAATCGTAGGCGGAATGATAGACGCCATAATCGCCGTTGAAACTCATGTCCAGCGAGGGAACGCCGAGATGTTGCAGGAAAGGCGTGTAGTCGGATCCCGATCCCAGCGGCCCAATGCGAGGTTCGGGCAATGGCTTTTCGGTTCCGTTCGCGTCATACAGATCCGTGTCGGGCAGGTTCTCCCGGTTATGTTCCTTCCAGGCTTCGTAAACGTCCTTTCCAGTTTTAGGATCGTTAACGTCTTCGGCGGCGGCGCGGATCAGTTTCCAAAGCGAAGGCACTGACGAGGCGCTGAAGTTTGGTCCCGAAACAGCTGAGTCCATATTCAGATAGGCCACTGCTTTCTCTTTCAACTCCGCCGCGTTGTCTTCGGCCCATTCAGTCGAGCCGATCAAGCCATGCTCTTCGGCGTCCCAACTGCAAAGAATGATCGTGCGCCGCGGCTTCCAATTTGATTTGGCCAGTTGGCCCAATCCGCGACCGACTTCGAGCATCGCGGTAGTGCCGCTATTCGGATCGACGGCCCCAAACACCCATGCGTCGCGATGGTTGCCGAGTACGACCCAACGATCTTTCTCCTGATCTCCGTCGAAGCGCGTAATCACATCCCAGATCGTTTTCGTCACAAACTCAATGTCAGTTTTTAAGTGCACGCGCACTTCATTCGTGCCACCGAGGTGATATGGAAACGGCAATCCACCTTGAAAGCCTTTTGGCCGCAACGCGCCGCGCAAAGGCTCGAGCAAGCGCCGGGCGTCGCCGTAAGAGATCGGCTGCACCGGAATGTGCGGCAAGTTCGTTGCTTGTTCCTTCTTGAGTCGCGGCGTGCCCGGGGTTGCCGGAGTGCCCGGCGTCAACGGATCGCCAGGATAGACAAACATATAAAGGAGCGAGCCTCGCTGTCCGGAACTCTCGGGCCGCCAGGGGCCTTTCGGATAAACGTCACCCTGCGTGAAGCCATCATCCGCCGGGTCGGAATAAATAATCAGCCCGCTGGCGCCGTTCTCTTCCGCGACCCTGGCTTTGACGCCGCGAAACGAGTTGCCATAGCGCGCGATGACAATTTTTCCTTTCACATCCACGCCTGCTTTCTTCACTGCTTCATAATCGGGCGGTAATCCATAGTTCACGTAAACGAGTGGCGCCGTGAGATCACCCGACGCGCTGTAACCGTTATAGAGAGGGACTATCTTTCGACTTGATGACGTCGGATCCTCGGGCACTACGTTCTCGCGCACCTGCAAGCGCTCGCGGCGCGGGCTAACCAATTCGACGATGCCCGGAGTTCGCGGAAAAGAAAGCAGAACCTGGTATTCCTTGATTTCGGAATTGAGACCAAAGCCGCGCATTTGATCGCGAACATAAACTGCCGTCGCGTAATCTTCCGGCGAACCGGCGATGTGCGCTTCCGAGGTCAAACGCCGCAACTCTTCGCGCGCGTTGGCAGGTGACGGCGCGGCGCGAAACTGATCTTCAATTCTTCGCTCGATCGCGGAACTGTCTGCGGTAAAGCCATCAAGAGTCGAGGGTTTCTGCGCCAGCGCGATTGATTGGCCCGAAATGAAAGTTAACAAGGCGCACAGCGCGATGAATCGGCGTCGATTTCTCATTGAGTATCTCCGTGCCTTTGTCCCTCTGTGGCCATTTCATTGAACTATCACAGCGTTCTTCACGTAAGATGGCCTGAGGAGAATTTGAAAATGGAAAGCCGCTATTATCCCGGCGTCGAAGTTGATGTTCCCAAGGTGATGTCTGAACTTCGCACCTTGTTTGACGAAGATTTCGAAGTTCAAACGATGCAGGTCTCATCAACTGCCGTGCTGCAAGCGCGAAAGTCTAGCACATTGCGCGAAATGACCGGACTCTCCGCCGCCCTCACGATCAAAGTCACCCCTGAAACCGGCGGCACGCGCGTTGAGATCGGCATGCAGAAGTGGGCCGACAAAGCCGCGGTGGCCGCCGTTGCTTTGTTCCTGTCGGCGGGCCTGCTAATCGCCCTGCCCGCGCTGGGGGCTTACTGGCAATACAAACTCACTGAAGACGCGTGGAAGATAATTGAGAATCATATTTCTCGCAAAGCCGGCGGTTACGTTCCACCGATGCCCGGTCGTTGCGGAACCTGTGGCGCCGCGGCTACCGCCGGATCAACTTTCTGCTCCGCTTGCGGCGCGAATTTGCGCGCCGGCCTTACCTGCGCTTCGTGTGGCGCCGTGCAAAAAGATCCTAATTCGCGATTTTGTAATTCGTGCGGGAAGCCTCTGGCGAGTTAGCTAAAACCGAAATCTTTAGGTCTTGTGAGTCTCGACGAATATTCGCAGCGCCGCATTTATCAAGTTCTGATATTCCGCTCCTTGTGACCTGAACCATTCAAACACGTCAGCATCAACACTCATCACAATTGGAACTTTGCCCTCGGGCAATCGCACCTCAGCGGTGGAAAAAAAATCATCACCCAAAGGCGGAATGTCGGAGGTATCGATCTCCTCATCCGTCATTTGATCAATGCGCTTCCAGTTGGTCTCTGAGGAATGTTCCAAATCGCTCACGTTCATGTTTCAACGCCTTTCGAAGCGAGATAATGCGAATTGTATCATCGTCCTGTTCTGCAAACACAATAACGGCGATGCGCTGCCTGAGAAAGCCGATGCCAATCAACCGACTCTCGCCGTAAGCTTCTCTCGTATCAGGCGAAACCAACATTGGGAGGTCAAAGATCTCACAAGCATCGGCAAAATCGAATCCGTGCCTGCGAATATTCTCACGGTTCTTGTTCTCGTCCCATTCAAAACGCACGCGGCGAGTCTAGCGACCGCAGATTACAAAAACAAGATCAAGTCAGTCATGCCTCAGCGCCCTGACTGGATCGATGCGCGCCGCGCGCGCGGCCGGATACAACGCCGCCAGGATTGAAACGCCCAGCGCAAACATAATCGCTCCCAGCCATAACCACGGCGGCAAATGAAAGAAATCGACGAACGACGCTCCCTGCGGTTTGAGAATGAAACGATAAGCCAAGCGATTCGAGAGCCCGTCAATTCCCCACGCCGCCAGCGAGCCGATCACGCCTCCAGTCAGGCCGATTACTGCCGCTTCGACAAAGAAAATGAGTTTGATTTCGCGATCTTCGGCCCCGATGGCTTTCATGATCCCAATTTCGCGCGTGCGCTCGAGAATCGACATGATCATTGTATTTGCGATTCCAAAAGACGCGACCAATAATGAAATGCCTCCGAGCAATCCCAGCACCGAATCGATGATCAAGAACACCGTCCGAATCTGTTCCAGTTGATCGACGATCGAAAAACTGCCAAAACCCATTTCGGTGAGACGCTTTCGCACGTCGGTCAATACCACTGGATCATTCACGCGAATGACAGCGGAAAAATATCCTTCGCTTTCTGACTCTTTTAGTTCTCCGCTTTGACGTGCTAAGGCGCGCGCGACTTCTCCCATCGGGCTGGGATGTTTTGCGGCCCACTCATGCGCGGCATGCAACGGTATGTAAATCGATGCGCTCGACATCATCCCCGCGGGCCCCTGGTCCTTTGGCTCGGCTTTCAAGACTCCACTGATACGAAAGGTGCGGGCCACAACGGTATTTTCCTGAGCTCCGTTATTCTCTTCTTCGAGCGGAATGCCAAAAAAGCTGAACCCTGATTGCTCTTCATCTTCAGTGGTTTTCTTATTGGAATTGATATTAGAGTTCTTATCCGCAGCCTTCTTATCCGGCGTCGTTAGAAATTCTATGGTCTGGCCCACCGCGTCTTCGGGCTTCTGATAACCGAACGTCTCCGTCACCACTTCGTTTACGACCGCTTCGTCAACGTCTGGCTGAATAAGCATTCGCCCGGCGGCGAAATCTTTGAAACGCGAAGATAAGTTCGGAACCGACACTCCACTAACTGTCAAAGGCAGGACTCGCCCGTTGCCGCGAACATAAGCGGTAAATCCTATGTCCGGCTCGACATAAACGACTCCCGGAATCTTTTCAATTTCCGTTAATGCGGCGTCGTCTAAAATTCGCGTGGGAGACTTGTCAGGTCTGAGGGCCGGGCCCCGGCGATCGCCGGGAGTGTCATCGCGTTTCAGCTTTGGGTCCACGCCACTGACAGCCATAGCAAAAACGTTCTTGCCGAAGACACGAATTTCGTTAAAGAGATCGAGGGCCTTGAAGCGAGACAAAAGATTGCGCTGCAGGCCCAGCCCGAAGGAAACCATCGTGACAATTACGGCCACCCCAACTATCACGCCCATTGAAGTTAGGGTCGCCCGCAGTTTTGCCTCGCGCAGGTTCCTCAGGGACAGGCGAAGAATGTCGTAAAAAGACATCGCTAAATCCAACAGAATCGACGTTTAGATTAGCCTATTTTTGAGTCGGGGCACTAGCGCGGCCATCAGGGAGGGCTTGGCGATTAGTCGATTAGGATGAGCCCTCCCAAACGGTCGGGCTAGTGCCGCACAGGTTCCGAAAACGGGTGTGATGTAAACCAATTCGTCAACGAAAACTTGCGCCCTCTACGGTATCCCACGATGCAACTCCGATCCTGTTTTCTGTATCTAAGTATCGTCCTCGACAAACCACCCGACGAAGTTACGAAACAGGCAGTTGTTAGCAAGCGAGATCAAATACCTCAAGCAGAACTAAGCCCCTCAGGCGACCTCACTTGATGCCGGTCTTGCCCAGAAACCGAAATTGATAGAGAATTGGAGAATTAAAAAGATGTCAAACCCCAGAAGTATCTTTGTAAAAATTAGTGCGGCGCTGGCGATAGTCCTCGCGATCACCGTCGGCTCATTTGCGAAATCAAAATCCAAGACGAATTTAACGACGAATTCGAATGCCGCTCTTTCCAATATCAGCATCAAGAATTTTGGCCAGATGGACGACCGGTTTTACCGTGGCGGCCAGCCTAAAGAAGAAGAGTTTCAGGAACTGAAGGCGTTGGGTGTGAAAACGGTCATTGATTTGCGCGACGATCCGCAAAGTTACGAAAAGCGCGACGTGGAAGCTCTGGGAATGCGCTATGTGAACATTCCGATGAGCGACACTGAGTATCCGCAAGAAGCGCAAATCCAGTCGTTTATGAAACTCGTGAACGACCCTGTGACCGGCAAGTTCTTTGTTCACTGTGCGGGTGGCAAACATCGTACGGGCGTGGTTGGCGCCATTTATCGGTTCAACCATGATCATTGGACTTACGACCAGGCTTATACCGAGATGAAGAATTACAACTTCTCGACCGCCTGGGGCCACGGCAACATGAAAAAGTACGTGCAGGATTACTGGCAGCATTTCCAGTCAACTCCGGTAAGCACTTCCGCTGCCGCTGCGACGTCGAATAAGTAAAGTGCAGCGTAGATGAGTTATAAGTTTCTGAATCCCCGAATCTGAAGTTTCCGATTTGCGAATTCAAGACGAAGGCCGCTTCAATCGAAGCGGCCTTTTGGTTTTTAGGTAATCCTTCCTTCCTGGGCCGTTGGCCCAGGCTATTACATTTCGCGCCGTTGGCGCCCCGGCTAAACCGTAACCAAGTCTCGCTTACGATCCTCTTCTTTGCTGAATTGCAACTCATAGAGCCGCGAATACAATCCGCCGCGCGCGAGTAATTCTTCGTGAGTTCCCCGCTCAACGATCTTGCCGCTGTCAACGACGAAGATGACATCGGCGCGGTGCACGGTGGCGAGGCGATGCGCGATAACGATTGAGGTTCGCCCTTCCATCAAATTCGTCAGCGCGTCGAAAACCAATCGCTCTGACGCCGGGTCGAGACCCGTCGACGGTTCATCCAGGACCAGGATCGGCGAGTTGCGAATAATCGCGCGCGCGATCGCGATGCGCTGGCGCTGGCCGCCGGAAAGAGTCACGCCACGCTCGCCGATCATCGTGCCGTAACTGTCCGGCATCTGCTCGATGAACTCCGAAGCGTTGGCGAGCTCCGCGGCGCGAATGATTTCATGCCGGGTCGCTTCCGGTTTGCCATAGGCGATATTTTCCCAGACAGTCGCGCGGAAAAGCAGGCTCTCCTGAAGCACAAAACTAATCTGCTGTCTTAGCGACTTAATCTGGAAACGGCGAATGTCGTGATCGTCGATTTTGATCGTGCCCGATGACACATCATAGAAACGCGGCAAGAGACTGACGATCGTTGTCTTGCCACCGCCGGTTGGGCCGACCAGTGCGGCCAACTGGCCCGGCTCGATGTTGAGGCTTACATCGTTCAGAATCGCGCGGCTGCCGTCATATGAAAAGTTGACGTGATCGAATTCGATTTTTCCTTTGAAGCGAGGCGCAGCCCGCGCGCCGCGCACGTCGCGCACCTGCATGTCGGTCTCGAGCACTTCGCGGATGCGTTCCCAGCCAACGGTCGCTTTCGAGATCGTGTCGGTCATCTTCGAAAGTTCGCGCATCGGTTTGTACATCTTGCCGAGATAAAGCAGAAACACGAGCAACTCGCCCGAGGTAAGCTCGCCGGTCATCACTAAACGCGCTCCATACCAGAGCACGAGACATGTTCCGGCGGCCACGATTACTTCGACCAGCGGAGCGAGCTTAGCCTTAAGACTGCGCGCCTGAAGGGTCGTTTCCACACTCGCCAAACTCTCGCGCTCGAATCTTTTCTGTTCATAGTCTTCGCGCGCGAAGGCTTTGACTACGCGGATCGACGACAGAACTTCTTCAAGCACATTCACAACTTCGCTCTCTTTACGACGCACGGCCCGCGCCGCGCTTTTGATTCGACGGGTAAAGTTGTAGACGACAAAGAAAAGCGCCGGCGCCACCAGCAGCGCAATCAAAGTGAACGTCCAGCTCAGATACAACATCACCAGAATCATTCCTACCAGCGTGAGCACGTTCACGAGCATGCCCAGCAACGCATTGGAAATCAGGCTCTGAATCGCGTCGATGTCGCTGGTGACCCGGCTGATCAGATCGCCGGTCCTTTTCTGATCGTGGAAGGAAAGCGAGAGCCGCTGAATGTGATGATAGACGACTCGGCGCAGGTCGTGCATGACCCATTGGCCCACGCTGGTCGTCAAGTAATTCTCGAAATAGGAACTGACCGCGCCTAATATTGCGATCGTAAGCACAGCCAATACCGCGAAATTGAGAATGGACAGCTTGTCAGTGCCCAGCCAACTGACGGCATTCGCCAACCACTCGGGCATCGGCTTTCCGCCGAAGACATAATCGAAAACGATTTTGAGCGGCCACGGCTCCAGCAGATCGGTAGTGCTTTCGCCAATGACCGCGATGAAGGCAAGCGTAAGCGTTTTCCAGTGAGGGTACAGGAGATCGGTTATGCGAATCTTTTGCGGCTTCATTTTTGAATCCAACCACGGTCATTTCGATGCAAACGCGTCCGAAGTCCGACCGTCAGGGAGGCCAAGCTACCCGACGAGCCCTTGCTCACGCGCGGGCTTCTGATACTTTGTACTTTGCTAGCCCTGAAGATTCACCAATTCGCCTATTCGAGATTTAACGACCTGCGCCAGCGCTTGAGTTTGTTCAGGACTATAGTTGGCCGCGCGAAAAGCGTCGCTAATTTGCTGATCGCTTAGTTGCGCCAGAATGTTTCCAATCCACTTCGCCTGCGCCGCCGTGATGTTCTTCAGCAAGTGCTGGTTCTTGCCGTTATAGTTAAAGCGCACAAATCCATTACTTACGCCGACGACAAACTTTGTCTTCACGAACTGATCAGGCCGATTGCGCGTGTGGCCGATGAATCTTCCTTCCTTGCCAAAGCTGGCGCCGAGGTCGGTGTCAAAGTAGCGTGCCTCTTTTTCGCCGGTGTCTTTGTTAGTTACCACGACGATGTTGTTGTTGTGAGCTTGAATGTCCCAGTTATTAATCAGGGCCATCAAGACCTTCAAACCCTGAAGCTCTTGCGTGCCAACGAACGGATTTTTTTCCCAGTCCCAACGCTGACCCAGACGTTTCTCGCCTTTAATCCGAGCTTCGAACCTGACGTTATCAAATGCGCCCTTGCCTTCGATCTCGACATGCGGCACCAGATAAGTAGTATCGACAAAATATCCGGCGGCCCACAGCAGACGCGTAGCCGCGGTTTCAGACTGCGCCTCTTCGCCAATCTTTACGACCCACTCGCGGCCCGCGCCGTCGCGCACACGGTACTTCGTGGTGTGGCTGCGCGTTTCGTCGGCGACGAAAGTGATTTTGGAAAGATCAGGCTTCATCGCCTCACCGCCTGACCCGAGAAACAAATCGCGCGAAGCGATGTCGGTCGGCTCTCGCCAAAGCACGGCTTTAGCGTCGCTGGGAATGGGTTTGGGAGCCTTGGCGTGACTCGTCTTTTTTTGCTGCGCCTGGATCGATACAGTCAACAGCGCTGCTAAACCCAGAGCGAGTATCATCCATCCATGAAACTTGATTCGGTTGTTCATTACTCTTCCTCCTGAAAATTCCCCGTAAAAATAGAGGCCTCAGATTAGATACATGCGCTCAGCGCCCCTTCGAAATGCATCTGGCTGTCAAACTTTTCCTGGTCCGAAGACGGCGGCACGCGCGCGTATGAACCATCGGGCCGCAGTTCATGCGCGTTCACGTTGTCCCGCAAATAGGATTGCAGCACGACCTCCTTCAAATATTGTTTCAGCTTCGGATCATTGACCGGGCATACCAGTTCGACTCGACGATTGAGATTTCGCGGCATCCAATCGGCGCTGCCGATATAAAGCTCTTCGTCGCCGCCGTTCGCGAAATAGAGAACCCGGCTGTGTTCGAGAAAACGGCCGACGATGCTGCGCGCGCGAATATTTTCTGAAAGTCCCGCCACGCCCGGCCGGAGCAAACAAATTCCGCGGACGATCAAATCGATCGAGACGCCGGCGCCGGACGCGTCATAAAGCGCTTGAATGATCGCCGGATCGGCCAGCCGATTGAGCTTAGCCATAATTCGCGCGGGCCGGCCCGCACGAGCGTGTTCCGTCTCGCGCTCGATGAGCATCATCAACTTCTCGCGCAAGTTAACCGGGGCAATCAGCAGAGATCGATAGTCGGTTTGCTTTGAATAGCCCGTCAGATAATTGAAGAACTCAGTCGTGTCTGCGCCGATTTGCTCGTCCGTCGTCAACAATCCCAGGTCCGTATACGTGCACGACGTAGTCGGGTTGTAATTACCGGTGGCGACGTGCACATAGCGCCTCAACTTTTCTCCTTCGCGCCGCACGACCAACGTCAGTTTGCAGTGAGTCTTCAAACCCAACAGGCCGTAAACGACGTGCACACCCGCGCGTTCCAGACGTTCGGCCCAGGCGATGTTGTTCTCTTCATCAAAGCGCGCTTTCAATTCGATCAGCGCAGTTACCTGCTTGCCCTTCTCGCCGGCATGAATCAGCGCCTCAGCCAAACGCGATTGCTGGCCGGTCCGATAGAGACAGATTTTGATCGCCATCACATTCGGATCGTCGGCAGCAGCGCGCACGAAATCCGTCACGGTTGAGTAAGCGGTATAAGGATGATGCAGCAACACGTCGCGCGTTTTTATGACTTCGAAAATTGATTTCTCCCTACGGACGCCCTCCGGCACCGTCGGGCGTAACGGACGATATTTCAGGTCCGGCCGGTTCAGGTCACACACGAACGACAAATCAGGAATATTCAGCGGCCCGTCGATGGCGTAAACATCATCAGCGCTAAGTCCGAGCGAATCGGTGAGATACGTCACCAAATGAGAGGGCATTGTGGAAGCGACCTCGAGCCGCACGGGCGCGCCAAAGCGTCGTTGACGTAATTCTTTCTTGAGCGCCTTCAGCAGGTCATCGGCTTCGTCCTCTCTCATGTCGATGTCGGCATCGCGCGTGACGCGGAAAATGTGGCTATCGCTGACCCGCACGCCCGGGAACAACTTCTTTATGTTGGCGGTGATTAAGTCACTCAGAAAAACGAATTTCGATTCGGCGCCGTCGATGCTTACCAACGCCGGCAATACCTGCGGAACCTTGAGACGAACAAAACGGGTTTCGTTATCACCTGTTTCAGTTTCTGGTTCGACCGTGAGTCCCAGGTTCAGACTGAGCCCGGAGATATATGGAAAAGGATGCGCCGGATCGACTGCCAGCGGTGTCAGCACCGGAAAAACATTCTCGTCAAAATAAAGATCGAGTCTGGCCCGTTCTGCCTCAGACAGCGAAACGTAAGATGCGACCACGATCTCTTCGGCTTCGAGTAGCGGCAGCAGTTCGTCTTTTAAGCAGCGCATCTGTTCAGCAAACATCGGTTCGAGTTGCTTTCGGATCTCCTGGAGTTGCTCAGCCGGGGTCATGCCGTCGGGCGACGGCTGCACCCAGCCCTCGTCAACTTCTTCTTTAAGCGCCGACACTCGAATCATGAAGAACTCGTCAACGATGTGCGAAAAGATTCCGAGAAACCTCAGCCGCTCGAGGAGGGGATTCTCCTTATCGAGGGCCTGCTCAAGCACGCGACGAAAGAACTCAATCAGGCTGAGTTCGCGGTTGAACAAAAGTTTTTCCGGCCGCACTGGCGCTTGCAATGCGGCCGCTTTTGCGAGTCGTGCACCCGCGCCGGCCTGACTTTCAAGTTGTAGATTGGAAACCATGTTTAGTGACTGCACCCCTTGAATTCGATTCGCCCCGCGCGCTTCGCAATCGTCGATGGAAGAGTCAACGCTGTCGCTTAATTGCTCAGCAAGATTACTCAGCAACTCGCATTCCTCAATACCTATTCTGACTGCGAAAAGGATTGATCAGTTGTTTTGCGTGGCAGGAGGGCGAGCAATCAGAAGAGGCCCGCAAGCTTGACGCAATTTAATCGTATGAAATCGCGTCAGTGTGGATTCGACGAAGTCAGCGCAGTCTCCGTTTCAGACGAACATAAACGCGACGGGCGGGCACGCTGACGAACTCGTCCGTTTCGACAATGTATCCGGTCAATCGATGTCCGTATACGCAGCCGGTATCCAGCCCGATCGCCTGACGACCACGTTTGGGTTTCGAGCCGGGCCAATGTCCGAAGAGGACTATTTTTTCTCCACGATAAACTGCATACCAGGGAATGCCTTTTCGTCGCGAGGGATTCGCTCCCATGGTCCGCAGCCCGGTTAGATCCGCGGCCATTTGGTGCTCAAGTGACACACCTGGCCGCACGCCTGCGTGAACCACGAGCTGCGAGCCCAGATCGATGATGTACGGGAGTGATCTAAGAAACTCTGAATACTTCTTTCGTTTGAAATCCAACTGGGCGCATGTTTTCTTTTGCTCATCGGTGAGGGGAATGGGCTCGCCCCGCCAGAATTGTCTGATGGCGCGATCGTGATTTCCGACCACGGAAGAAAATCGTTCGTCGTTGATGAAAAGATCCAGGACTTCGCGGCTCTTTTCGCCTTTAACGATGAGATCGCCGACGGCAACTACACGATCGTTCTTCCTGAGTTTGACGGCGTCGAGCAGGTCGGTTAATTCATCAAAGCAACCATGAATGTCCCCAACTACAATCGTCCGTCCCGCCATCGACACTCCTGCGAACCGTTAGGGGATTGAAAGAGGCTTAGCCGGATCAATTCGCGGCCGTACTTGCAGATGCCGTGGTAGCTTTGGCTTCAACCAGTCTCTCATTCTGCTTCTCAAATAACAACGGCAGCCGCTCGCTTTCCAACACGTCCAAACGTCGCAGCACTTCAGTCAACGCCAGTTCATTTTTCAGGTTCACCTGGAAATCCAGGTCCGCGCGCAGACGATCTTTTGAGCCCTGGCGATTCTGCGACATCATGATGATCGGCGCTTGCAGTCCGGCGACGACGGCCAGCACCAGATTCAACATTTGATAAGGGATCGGATCAAAACCACGAATCAAGATGTAGGAGTTAAGCACGATCCAAAAAATGATCAGCGCCACGGCGACTCCGATGAATTTCCAACTCCCGCCAAACTCTGCCAGCACGTCTGCCGCGCGATCGGCAAGAGTTAGCCGTTTGTCCTGCTCTTCGTTGACGTTGCGCGACACGCGTTGTTGCAGCATTTTGTCCGTGCGCCGCAGCCTGGCAAAAGTGGCGCTTAGCATCTCCAACGCCACGACCGGATTGTTGTGAATGAAACGCAGAAAGTCCTCGCGCGAGAGCACGGCCAGTCGCGAGTCTTCGACCACGGTGGCATCTGCCGATCGTTGCTTGCCGTCGATGATGGCCATCTCGCCAAAGAAATCGCCCTGCGCCAATTCGGCCAACGGGATTTCCTTTTGGTCGTCGTCCGTAATTGTGATTCTGACTTTCCCGCTCTCGATCAAGTACATGGTGTCGCCGCGATCGCCGGCGCGAAACAGCGCCGTGCTCGCCGCCGCTTCTCGCTTTCTTAGCAGGTTGCGCAGCTCACGGGTGGCGTTGTCGTCAAGCGAGGCAAACAAAGGCACGGAGCGAATCGCTTCAAGAGTCATTTCGGGGGAAGAGTTTGTTGACATATATCACCTCGTTCGAAGAATTGCGGATTTCGAATTTCGAATTGCGGATCGCGTCCGGCACTTAACCCAGAGGGCCTTCGCAATCACTTTCTCAGGTTTACAGATCAGACCATTTACAAAATTCGAAATCCGAAATTCGCAATCCAAATTTACGTTTGAACCCGCCCATCCTTCATCATGATAATTCGATCGGCGAAGTTGCTCGCCAGTTCGCGATCGTGGGTCACCAGCAGCACCGTCAGATGGTCGCGATCGACCATCTCGCGCAGCAGCGCCAGCAACTCATGAGCGCGCGTGGAGTCTAAATTCCCGGTAGGCTCGTCCGCAAGCAAAACGCGCGGCCGGTTGGCCAGGGCACGCGCGATGGCGACGCGCTGTTGCTCGCCCCCGGACAGTTCCGCCGGCCGATGCTCGCTTCGATCCGAAAGCCCGACACGCTCAAGCAAAGTCCGGGCACGCTCTTTTCGCTCGGCCCCGCGCAAGCCGCCGAATGCCAGCGCCAACCGCACGTTTTCAGCCGCGGTCATGGTAGGAATAAGGTTAAAGTTCTGAAAAATCATTCCGACTGAGAAGCGTCGATAGCGTGCCATTTGCTTTTTTGTTAACGGTCCCAGCGGTTTCGAATCAAATAACACTTCGCCGCTGGTCGGCTGATCCAGGCCACCCAGCAGATTCAGCAGCGTCGATTTTCCCGATCCTGAAGTTCCCTGGATCGCCACGAACTCGCCTTCGTTGACGCCGACCGAAACTTGATCGAGGGCGACGACCTGCGTATTGCCCATTTGATAGATCCGAGAGGCTTCCCGAGTTTCTATTAAGCTCATCGTTACGGAACCGCGTCTGTTACAGAACCGCTTGCGGTAGCAAGCGGGTGCAAGCGCCACCGATGTTCCTGTGACGTTAAAGAGACATCTAACGACGCGTGCGTCTAAAAGCACAACTACCGCCGCTACCGCAAGCGGTTCTGTACTCGCCACAGTTCAAACTGCTCCTGCTCGAAGCCCTTTAGAGGTATTTCAAAGCGCGTTGCCGAAAAGCCGTTTTCCGGATCGTTTAATAACTCGCGAACTTCCGGATCGGCCTGGACGGGTGAAGATACGACCACGTCCTCACCAGTCGATTGGCCTTCGAGCCGGGCCGCGAGATTCACGGTTGAACCGAAATAATCGAGCCGATCGTTCAGAGTCACCGCAATGCAAGGTCCAACATGAATCCCGGCTTTCAAAGTGAGCGGCTGCATTCCATCATCGGCCGCGGCGAATTGCTGTTGCGCATTCAGCATGGCGCGCAAAGCCGCCGCCGGA